>JAEHJW020005481.1_pt1 | contig 34467 bp, 41 predicted proteins | sample 9271431 | NCBI WGS metagenome assembly JAEHJW02 | reverse complement strand
CTATTTGGCGCCCCCGACGCCGACGGTCGGGTCGATCGCCAGCAGCCTGCCGAGTTCCCCCGACACCATCGCCGCGGCCGCGGCGGGCGTCATCTTTGCCCGGTCCATCGCTGCGGGGAGGTTTGCCAGCATCTGTTCCACACCCGCAGCGACGGCGGCGTTCAGTGACGCCGCGTCGGTGACCGGGGTGCCGGCGCTGACCATCTGCTTGTAGGCCTCGCCCGCGGCTTGTCCGGCGGCGGCAAGGAGGGTGGTGCTGATATGGTGCTGGCGGAGCCAGACCAGGGCCAGGGCGAACAGCGCCGGGGCCAAGGCGGTGGCAAAGGCGAACAGCCACGGCAGGATCGCCGTCTCCAGTATCCGGGTCATCATCGTCTCTCCAAGTTATTCGAAGCCCTCAGGCCGCGGTCCGCATCGCCTGGAAAGGGAGCCGACAAAGCCGCCGCGCCCAGCCGGGACCGAAGCGGCGCCACTCCGCCAGACCGGCCATGAACAGCAGCCGCCGCGCGAGAAACTCGGCGCACAGCCACTCCAGATCGGCCTGCGCCACCCGGCGCTCGATCGCCGCCAGGCTCGCGGGCCCGATCAGACCGTCTGCGACCACGCCCACCGTCTCCTGCACGAGCAGTGCCGCGCGCCGCACGCCACTGTTCACCGCCGCGTCGAAGACGAGCAGCGCCAGTGGCGGCGGCATGCTCTCGGCACAGACCGGTGCCCAGTAGCGCAGGCGATAGATCGCTCTCGCCTGATCGAGGGTGAGTGAGCCGATATCGAGGGTCGGGAACGCGGCGGCGCTGATGCCGAATTTCGTGCCTCGCAGGATTCCCCGTCCCGACTGACCACCCGTCCAGTTGCCGGGATCGGACGGGTCCGTGGTGAAGCCACCCTCGTTCCCGATCACGCTGGCGAACGCGAAGGGGAACCCGCTCATGGCAAACTCACACCTAACGAGAATTCCAGCAGCCGCCGCGCGAGCCGCCATACCAGGGGCATGGCGTACAGCACGACCGCACCCAGCGGGCCCAGGACCAGCGCCGCGCCAACCGCCTTGCCGCGCAATGCGGCCATTTCCGCGACCGGCTCACGGAGCGACTGAAGCGACTCACGCACATCGCGCTGCGCCTCGCGCAGCCTGGCGACATCGCCGGCGAGCGACGTCACCGCGCCATCATGCTTCGTTTCCAGCGCGCGCACGTCGGACGTCACCGCATGCAGCTCCGCGCGCAGCAACTCGCTCTGCTTCTCCGCTGCCGCGTGGCGGAGATCGATCTTCTCGTGCAGTGCGCGCACGCTGGCCACCAGTTCGCCGATTTGCTGAAAGACGCCGCTCATTTGGCAAACCTCGCGCATCGCTCGCGCTCCTTGCCCTGGCCAGCCCTCATTGCAGGATGTGTCCATCCGCGCTCAACCGATACCGGCATCGGCCGCATCCGCCAGAGCCGGGTCCGTCGCCACGCCGTGAACATCGGGCAACCGCGACGGATTGGCCATCGGCTGCGCCGCCGCCGCCGCTGCTGCCTTCGTCTTGACCGCGCTGTAGAGCATCGCCGTGCTCACGGCATGAAGGTCGGTCCCCGACGGAAAATCCGCCGCAACGAGCGTATAGCGCAGCGGAGACGCGGCCGACGCGCGCCCGGCCTTGTATGCCCCCTCGTCGGCGAAGCCCAGAAACGTGACCTCGATCCGCTTGGCGTCGATGAAATCCTGCCGCGCCGCCAAATGCCAGTAGCGCATCGGCACGCCCGTGGCGTCCCGATCGATTTCCTTCTGCAATCCCATGATCTCTTCTCCTCACGAAAATGAGCAGTTGCGCGCGCCGCATCCATGCCATCAGACGGATTTGACCGATGGCATCGAACTGCCAGATCGAAAACCAGGACGCACCGTCGTCCGCAGGTGGTCCCGCGTCGACCACGCCTCAAACCGTTGCCAGATCGGGCAAGTTCATCCCATCAGCGGGGTCGATCTGACGGGATGCTGCCCTAGAGCACGGTCCGACCTGATGGAATCATCCGGTCGGACGGTCGTGCTCTAGAAACCTATGAGTCTAGAGCAACTTATCTCCGATCTGATCGAGCCGGAACGGCTCAATCAGATCGGAGGTTGCTCTAGACAAGAAGCCGCGCCACAGCCCCGGCCATTGCCGCCGCGATCGCCGAATAGCCAAGGTCGTTGAAGTGGATATCGTCCGCAAAGAAAAGGTTGGGGCTGTAGCTGCCCCAGCCCGTCGTCAGCGCGAACTGCGGATTGGCAGCGGCGAGATCGATGAACCCGTCCGCGAACTCGCCCCAGTTCTGCGCCAGCAGGCCGCGCAGTGCGGCCATCGACTGGAGTTGCGCTGGGCTCGCGCCCCGAAGCGGTGAAGCCACGACGAGGAACCGAGCGCCGGACTGATGCACAAGGCTGGCATATTGGCGATAGATGCCGACAATTGCCGCCGGGTTCGTACCAGTAACGATATCGTTCCACCCGGCGAACAGCATCGCGACCTTGTTGCGAGCCGGGCGAGCGAGCGCCGGGGCGACGTCGGCCGAGAAATTCGCCAGCCGGGCGGCGGCGGTCTCGCCATAAACGGCCGTGTTGGTCAGGCCGAGCGTGGGCTGGTCCAGCATCCGCCACATCTTACGCGGCCAGGTCTGCTGGAAGCTTGCGCCGTAGCTGTCGGTGTGGCTGTCGCCGTCGGCGACGACGACGTCGCGCAGCTGCGGCGAGATGCCGAACAATGTATAGAGACCGCCCAGCACACCGCTCTGCTGCGGCGCCGTATGCGCGGCCGGGTACGCGATCACCGCCGCAAGATCGACGAACCCCATTGCCGACCCGAACGAAGCCGCGCCGAGCGTTCCGCCATTGATGGTACCGATAGCGAGACGACCGCTCCCGCTCGCGTCGTTATGATAAAGACTGGCCGACGACGCGCCGGAGATGAGGCTCACGACATTCGGCGTATCCATCGCGCCGAGCCCCGGACCGAAGGCGGCCGGGCCGCCGCCGAGCGCGACGACGCCTGAGGCCGCGGTTGCGGACGACCATTGATAGTTGGCGCCGATGATCAACTGGTGGCCGTTGGCATCGCTCAGCGCGCACAGGGCGCTGTTGTGACCGCCCGAGACGAACCCACCAACGGTGTAGACCGAGAGCGCGTTGCCGGCGAGCGCCACCGACGAAGGGACGTTCAGGACGGTTTGTGTCGGTCCGCAGGGTGGCTCGGTGCCGGTGCCCTCGGGACGTGCATCGAACATCACGCTGCGGGCATTGCCGAGCTGACGGAATGGCACCATGGTCGGGGCATTCGCCGCGGCCGTCTGCGTCGCATGGTTGGCGTTGCCGCTTTGGTCGTACCACTTCGTGATGCGCCCGACCGAGCCGGCGAGGAACCCATCGAGCGTGCGCGTATCGAGGCTGCCGTCGCTGAGGAAGCCGATGGTCTTTACGGCATTGTCGCTCATGCGCTGGATATCGAAGGCGCCGCCAGTGTAGGCGCTGGCCAGCAGCCGCGTCCCGTAGGCAAAGCCGCCCGCACCGACTGGCACCGCATCGAGCGGCCGTGCGCCGAGGCCGATGAAGGGAACATTCGCGGCGATGGCGGTCGGATAGGCCAGGGAGCCGCCGCTCGAACCGCCTTGAGGCGCCCAGATCGCCGGGAGGCCCGCGGTCGTTGCCGCCGCCTGATAGAGCGTGCCATCCGGCCCGAGCCACAGCTGGCCCGCCTGATAGCCGCGCGCCGCGTCGTCGCTGCCACCTGGCGGCCGCTGGCGGACATCATCCGGCTTTGCCGCGGGCGCCGCCGTCAGCACGCCGCCGCCGAGTGCGACCCGTGTCCCGGCGGTCACCACCGCCCCGGCGTCGCTACGGCCGAGAACCGCGCCGGCCTCGAACACGGCCGTGCCATCGCCGGCGAGGGCCGGGATCAGCAGGATGACGTCACCCGGCCCGAAGCTCCACGGCTTGGCCGCGGTCAAACCGCGCGCCCGCCCGATCTGCCACATCGCCAACACCGCGCCGCCCTGCGGCGCGTTGCACAGAGCCGCTGCCAGCGCGTTGGGCCAGGGCTGCCCACCGCTGACGAAGCGCCCGGCGCAGGTGCTCGCGACCCGGATCGGATCGAGCGTACCGAAGGCGATCGGCTGGCGCGCGTAGCCGGTCGCGACGAGCTCGCTGAAGCCGCCGTCGGCGGTCATCGTGCCGAGCGCGAGCCAGCCCGGAAGAACGGAATTGGCCATCAGGTCCTCACTGTTTGCGAAACCAGGTGCTGCCCAGGAAACGGAACTCGATCGCGGTGTTGGCCGCGAGCGTGCTGGGGGCGCCGAGCAGGGTCTGTCCGGCATTGGCGGACAGCACGAGGGCGGTGATCGTCTGGGTCGTGGCGATCGCGACGACCTGCCCGTCCACCGGCTGGGCCGGCAGGGTCACGGCGAGGCTGGCGAGCGGCCCGGCGGGATTGAGCTGGAGCAGGCTGATCGTGTCCGGCACCGTGATCGCCGCGCCGCTCACCGGCACCTGCACGCTGTAGGCGCGCTCGGCCACGGCGCCGACGAGCGCCACCGGCGAGCTGGCGCTGCCGAGCAGCGTCGCGCCGCTGCCCATCCCGCTGACCGCCAGGCCGACATCGGCCGCCGTGCCGCCGACACCGAGCGTCGCAGGGAGCGCCGCTGTGCCGCCGCTGGCGACGACGAAGTTCGTCGCGCCGATGCTGTCGGCGACGCGGAACTGCTCGATGGATTGCCGGGTGAGCACGGAGACCGGCATCGTGCCCTGCCCACCGATATAGAGCTGGACGTTGGCATCGGCTCCATGCGCCAGCAACGCCGCACCGGTGCCGCTGGCGCCGGGATTGACCTGCAGGCCGTTGACCGCATTCGCCCGCCAGGCGGTCTCTACCGCGTTGTAGGAGAGATTCGGCTTGTCCCAGCCATTACCGACGTCTTTCACATTGACCGTGCCGATGCCGATGATCGAGGACGGCCCGGTCGTATTGACGCTCGTGTTCGCCCCCAGCATCACGGCCCCGGCGGTGGTCTCGATGTCGACCGGCGCGGCAAGCCCGGCGAAGCTGTTGCCGGCGATCGTGGCCACGGCCACCGCCTCGACCCGCACGCCAGTATTGCCTCCGGTCTCGGCCGTGACCTCATTGCCGACGAACAGAAAGCGCGCATTGGGTGCGTTGATGCGCGCGGCGTAGTACGGCCCCGGGATCGCCGTGTTGGCGTAGTAGACCAGCTTGCTGTTCGTGATCGCGATGTCCAGCAGGTTGGCGCCGGCGATGTCGAAGACGGTGCCGGAGCAGAACCCCACCTCCATACCCGTCACGGTCAGCCGGGCGTTGGCACCAGCCCCGGCGGGCGGTGGGTTCTGGATCGAGAACAGCGGCACCGGCTGGTTCGGGGCGGTGCCGATGAGCCCGTAGGCGACGAAATCGCTGAACTGCACGTCCCAGGTGGTGCCGCCATTCTCGCACAGCAGAATGGTGCCGACCTGATCGAACCCCGTATTCGCGAGCCGCAGCAATGCAAGATTGCCACCATCGACATGCACGCCGTAGCGCGGCCCGAATACATAGTTGTTGCTGCCCTGGATGCCATCATTGCTCGGCGTCGAAACGGCGCTCGCGGTGCCATTCCCGGGCACCAGCAGCCAGGTGCCGAAATTCGCCGTGTAGGTCTTCAGATAGTAGGTCTGACCGACGAAGGTGAGCGTCGTGGCCGCGGGGCAGTCGGCGATGGTGGCCAGGCTCAGGGTCAGGGTGTTGCCGGCAACCGAGGCGACGCTCTGGCCCGCCGGCATGCCGGAACCGGACACGCTCATGCCGGCGGCGATCCCGCTCGCGCTGGTCAGCGTCACCGTCGTCGAGCCGGCCGGCGCGTCGGTGGCGACGGTGGCCGTGGAACTCGTCTGCGCCTTCGTGCCGCCGCCGAAATAGTGGAGATACTCGGCCTCGAACACGCCGTAGCTGAACTGCGTGTCCGAGATATAGACGATATCCGGCACCATCGGCAGCGTCAGGCACGTATTGATGGCGCAGATGCGGCAACCGCGGATCGTCATGCCGGCGACGACCGTCCAGTTGCCGGGCGCGAACTGCCCGGTGGTCAGGAAGTCGTAGGCGTTCGTCACTTGCAGGTTAGCGAAGGTGATGTTGGTCACCTGCTGCGCCGAGCCGGGAATGGCCGAGAACAGCGGCGGATAGGCGATCGGTGCCGAGGGCTGGTCCACCTGATCGGGCCAGAGGAAATTCACGCCCTCGATGGTGACGTCGCTGCCGAGCGCAAAGGGCGAGAGCGGATTGGCGAACCACACCAGGCTGCCGGTCGGCAGGTCGGCGAGCGTCGGCGTGCTCAGCGTCACCGTATTGCCGGAGACCGCCGTCACCGTCGTCGGACGGGCGAAGATGGCCCCACTCGAGACCAGCATGCCGGCGACGATGCCGGTCGTGCCCGGCACGGCGAGCGTCGTGCTGCCAGCTGGGTTGTCCACCGCCGTGGTCAACTCGGCCGCACCGCGGATCCAGAACTGGCTGCCGACATGGCCGTAGGGATAGCCCATGTCCGCGACACCATCGCCGATGATGGCGATGTTCTGCAACACGACCTGGGCCGCGCCGCCGAGCAGGATCGGTCCGCCGGCGGGAACATAGAGCCGCCCGCCCTTCGCCGCCGCCACCGCCGCGGCGACTTTCGGGCTATCGTCGGTGATGCCGTCGCGGGCAAGGCCGAAATCGTTGATATTGACGGTGTCAGCGAAGCGCGCGGCGAGACTGCGCGGCTTCGACCCGACAGCACCCGTGGCGACCGTCGCCGAGGAGACGTCGGCGCCGCCGATGGCCCCGCCGGTGATCGCCACCGCAGTCGGGTTCTGCACCGCCAAGCCGCCGAGGCCGAGATTGCCGCGCGCGGACGCCGCATTCGCCAGATCGGCGAGATTGTTGCCGGCCTGCAAAGCGCCCGCCAGGCGGGGGTCATTGCCCGCGGCCGCGGTGCCGGAGACGGACCCGAACACGACCGAGAGCGCGCCGTTCGCCGCGAGCGCCAAGCCGGTGCCAGCCATCACCGCGCCCGGCACGCCCGCGCCCGCAACGGGGAAGTTCGCCGAAATCGTGCCGTTGCTGATGGCGATGTTGGCGCCGGCCTGGAACAGCCCGCTGAGCGCGGCGAGCGGCAACAGCGCCGGGCTTCCGCCATGGCTCACCACCGCATAGTCGGCGAGAGTCAGCGCGGCGAGAGTGGGAAAGCCGCCGATCTCGTTGCCGGTGGCGATGAGGCCGCCATTCACCATGGCCAAGCCGGTGCCGATCGTGATCGGTTCGGCCGCGCCGGTGCCGCTGCTGGCGCGGCCAAGCAAGGTCCCGCTTGGCAGAAGGATCGATGGCTGCGCGCCGCCGAGCAGCGTGCCGACGGTCACCGCGCGCGTCACGCCAGACTGATTGACGGGCAGTTCGTCGGTCGACGTGACCGACGAGGCGACCGGCAGCTGCGGAATTGTCGGCATGCTCGTTCGTGCTCCTGGCGATGATGCGATGGCGTCGGGGTCGGCGGTGGCCTGGTCAGGCGATCGCCGTCCAACCCGTCGCGTCGGTGCCGCTCTGCTTGATCCAGAGCGTTGCTCCGACGCCGCCGTCGAGATTGCGGTAGTCCGAGCCTGGCGGGGCGGCGAGCACCCCGGCTGGCGAGCCGCGCCCGACCGTGGAGATCACGCCGGCCGGCTCGTTCTGGCTGGTGATCCGCAGATGCCCTCCGGTGCCCGGGCGCACCCAGACGTCGGCGCCGGGGTGGCTGGACAGCGTCAGGCTGCCGTCGCCGGCGAACTGGAGATAATCCGCGAGCGGCACGAGGCCCGCGCGCCACGCGCCCCAGGTACCGGTGAAGACGACCTCGGCACTGGCCGGCACGGTGATGTCGGCGAGGGTCCAGTTGTCCTGGAACGGTGCCGAACCATTGCGCGCGAACGTCACCGCCGTGTTGCACCGCACGGTGAGGCGGCGCTCCTCGAACACTGGCAGACCGGCGCAGGCCGTCGCCGTCGCCCCCGCGCCATCGCCGCCGATCGCCACCGGCACGCTCGTTCCCGGGGCCCCATAGCCGGTCCCGCCAGCGGTGAGCACGATGCCGATCACGGTGCCGTTGCTGACCAGTGCGCTCCCGCTCGCGCCCGTGCCCGCGCCGCCGATGCTGACCGTGGCCTGGGTATAGCCGCTGCCGCCATTGGTCACTTTGACGAAGGTGATCTGCCCGGTGGTGGCAACCTGGCTGGTGCTCAGCATCGACGTCACCGGTTGCGATGCGGCCGTGATCATGAACCCGTCCAGCACGTCGGGAAAAATGATCTCGCCGCCGCTACCGGTGCCGCCCGGATTGCAGATCGCGCGGCTCTGGAAGTTCCAGGAGTTGCCGTGCAACAGGAGCTGATCGGTGTACGGCGCCAGGCATTGCGCGCTGGTCGCCGCTCCGGTGCCGACGAAGCTGTTGCGCGCCACCTCCACGCCCTGCGGCGCATCGCGCAGCATCACGCCGCCGCCCGAGGCGGTGGCGAAGGAGAACCAGTTGTCGGTGATCGCGAGCCCGCTGCAGGCGAGGCCGAAATTGCGCCCCTGGCCGTCGGTTTCGACATTGTTCACCAGCACGGCCCAACCGCTGCAATTCTGCACGCGGTTGCCGCTCACGCGCAGATTCTGCCCGCCGCCCGGATTGATCCCGTTCACCGTGCCGGCGATGCTGTTGCCGATGATGTCGGTCTCGATCGAGCCGCCGACATCGATGCCGAACAGGGCGCTGACGGCGCTGTTCGTCACCAGATTGCCGGCGACGACGCTGGCCGAGACATTGGCCGTGAGCCCCGCGCCGGTGCCGGCCCCGCCATTGTCGGCAAGCAGGTTGCCGTGGATCGCCAGTCCCCGGCCGGCGGCGTAGATGCCGTAGACGCTGTTGCCGCGGCAGACGTTCTCGCTGACGAGAATGGCGAGCGCGTCCGGATTGGCATTGCCCCAAAGCGGGGGAGACTGGTTCGTGGCGTTGAAATTGCCCACGGAGATGCCGCGCTGGTTGGCCCAGGCGGCATTGCCGCTGATCTGGCAGAGATGGACCTTCTGGATGAAGGCAGGGTCGGCGTAATCGAGACAAATGCCGTAAGCGCCGTTGTCGTGCGCCCGGCAGCCGAGAATCTGCACCCCTTGGACGGCCTGCACCCAGATGCCGTGCAGCGCGTTGCCGAACGCCTCGCAGCCATCGACGAGATGCGCGGTGATCTCCGGGTCGGCGGCGGCGATCACCAGTCCGCAGCCCTGGGTCGCCCCGTTCGCGCCGGTGAAGACGCAGGTCTCGAACACCGCGCTGGTGCATTCCGCCGTCACCAGCACGCCCCAGCTGTCGGTGGTCACGCCGGCGCGGTTGGCGTCGAAGGTGACGCCGGCGGCAAAGAAGCGCGTGCACTGCACGGCGATGAAGGCGCCATTTCCGGTCTGGCCGAGGCGGCGGATCACGCTCTGGCCCGGAACGCCGAGCAACGCGGCGCTGGTGCCGGGGATGGTCCACTGTCCATGCACCGCGTAGGTGCGCGCGCCCAGCCGCACCGGCCGGCCGGAGGCCAAGGCGGCAGCGAGCGCGCCGGTATCGTCGGTGACACCGTCGCCGACGGCGCCGAAGGCCTCCACGGCGACGGCATCGGCGAGGCTATCGGCAAGCCGGCGGCTCGCCGTCGCCCCGGTCGGGGTGGCGAGCATGTTGCTCGCGGAAATCCCGCCGAGCGTGCCGATCCCGGCCATGAAGCCGGCATAGGCGATGGCCTTGTCCACCCCGCCCTGACCCAGCGCCACGAGATCGCCCGCGCCGGGCGCGAGAGCGGCCGGGAGCGCTGCGATCTCGAACGGGGCCGCGGCGGCCGAGAGCGTGTTGTTGGCCAGCGTCAGGTTGGCGCCGAGCGCGATCGGCGCGGCTCCGCCCGTGGCGCCGCCGGCGTTGCCGAGCAGGCTGCCGGCCGGCAGGCTCAGCTCCGGTTGCATGCCGGCGAGGAGCAGCGCGCGGCTGATCGCCCGCAGCACGCCGCCCTGGTCGATCGGCAGCAGATCGGTGTCCGCCGCCGCCGTCGCCGCCGGGAGTTGGTCGACGGTGGTCATGGCGTCACCGCAGAGACGAGGATCGGGTTGCCGTTCTGATCGGTCAGCGGCAGTCCGGCGCTGGCCAGCAGCGCGGCGAGCGTCGCCGGCGGCGAGGACAGGGGCAGGACCGGCAGCAGCACGCTGCGCGCCAGCAGGCGCCCGCTCTGCAGCCCGACGCTGAGCGTGACGGTGTAGATCGTCCCGGCGACGCCGCCGGCCAGCCACAGCACCGCCCGGCTGCCATCGGCCGAGCTGCTGTTGAGCGTGAGATCGCCCGGGTTGGCCGGGGAGATGGTGACATCGAGCGTCGTGATCCCGTCGCCCTCGTCGCCGGCGATGGCAGCGGTGAGGTCGAGCTGATAGTCGAGCACGTCGCTCGGGCCCTTGACCGGCCAGACCAGCAGCGGCGGTGCCACCGGCGCGGTGCCGCGCGGCGTGGGCACGGAATCGTCGAGCACGACGAGGCGGGCGTTGGACGGCCGCCAGAGATGGGTTGCCGGTGTCGGCATCTTCGTTCCCCTATGTCAGCCGTGAGACCGCCTCACCACTCGAGCACGACGAGCCCGGCCGCGCCGGCCCCGCCGGCCCCGGTGCCGATGCCGCCGGAGCCGCCGCCGCCGGGAAAATTGCCGTTGGCGCCGGCGATGGTGCTGGTGTTGCTGCCAGCCGGGCCGAAGGCGGGTCCGCCAGCATGCCCGGCCCCGCCGGCGCCGCCGACCAGCCCAGCCGAGCCGAAGCCGCCCGAGCCGCCGAACGCCAGGCCGTTCTGGCCGCCGGTGCCGGGCAGCAGCAGGCCGGAGCCGCCGCCCATGCCAGGAGCGTTGCCGGCGGCGCCGACCGCGCCGGCACTTCCGGCGCTGCCGCCATTGCCGCCCGTGGCCGAGACCAGGCCGCCGAAGCTGCTCGACGCCCCGGCCGCCCCGCTGGTGGCGGCACCGGCACCGACGGTGACCGGGATCGCCTGGCCCGGCGTCACCGCGAAATAGCCCTCGGCATAGCCGCCACCGGCGCCGCCGCCACCGCAGGTGCCGCCGCCTGCCCCGCCTGCCCCGCCCGCGCCCCAGATGCGCGCGCGCACCTGCGTGACCCCGGCGGGCACGGCCCACACCGCGGAGTTCGTCAGCACCGCCATGCGCGAAACGCCGGGCGCCAGCTGCGGCAGTTTGAACGAGACGAAGGGCGCCCCCGGCAAGGGCGTGATGTTGCCGGCCGGGATCACGGTCTGGCCGTAGTTCACGGTGATGACATAGAGCCCGACCCAGCCCTGATCGACCGCGGGTGCGGTCTGTGCGCCGGCATTGGCCGGCGTCCCGGGCTTGAGCTGGAGCTGCACCCGCGCGATCCGGGCGGTGTTTTGCGCCGCGCCCGAATTATTCGCTCCGGCAAACGGCTGCGCCGGATTGGCGGCGTTGTAGTAGGGCAGCACGGCGGGGTCGGCGTCGCTCTCGCCGAACGCTGCCTCGATCAGATAGTCGATCGCCTGGCCGGAGGTGGCCGGTGCGGTGAGGGTGAAGGTGGTCGGCGTCAGGTTCACGCCCATTTTCACCAGCGGGTCCGCCGCGTCGGCCGGCAGCGACCCATAGGCGAGCTGATCGACGACGGTGAAGGCGGTGATGCTGCCGGGCCCGACGGTCACGCTCATGCTCGATGGCACCGTCGGCGTGCAGGCGAGCCCGTCGACCACGGTCGAGGTGCCGAGCGTCGCCTGCGCCAGGTAGCCGAGCGCCACCATGGTATTGCGGTTGAGCGTGAGCAGATCGGTGTCGAGCGGGATAGCGCCGGGATAGACGATGGTGCGGTCCATGAAGAGGCCTCGCAGCGAGAGGGGGAAGCACAGAAGGAACGGCGGCGCGCCACGCGAGGCGGCGGCCGTCGACGCCGGGTCAGTTGCTGATGCGCATCCAGGCGACACTGGCCGCCGGCATGGTCTCGGCGACGGCGGCCTGGATCTCGGCGTCCGTCACCTGGCCGGCGGCCATCGCCAGGCTGGCATATTCGATCGGCCCGACGCCGTAGCCGCCGGCCCAGCCATCGCCTGGCCCGTAGCCGGCGACCGCGGCGATGCCGCTGCCCTGCGGCCGGTAGGCGGTGACGAAGACCTGATAGGGCAGCGCCAGCGAGCCCCACGCCCCGGCCACGCCGTAGGCGAGGCTGCCGGTAGCGTAGGCGCCGGTATCGGCGGGCCGGGTCGGCTCGAAGATCGATGGCGCCCGCCCGGTCAGCAGGCGCAGCCGCCGGACCAGTGCGGCGCGCGTGCCGGACGGCGCGAGCAGGTTGGCGCCGATCCGCCCGCGGTAGGTCGCATCCGGCTCGCCGGGCCGGCGCTGCAGCCGCGTGGCGAAGAAATCCGCCGCGATGATGTCGAGAAACACATCGGTGGCGCTGGCGATGCGCGTCTGCGCCTGCGCGTAGGCGATCAGCGTGTAGACCCACGCCCAGACCGCGCCGAGGCCGGACAGCAGCGCGTCGAGCACCGGGGCGGCATCCGGGAACCATCCGTTCGGCAGCACCGCGCGGATGCGCGCTGCCATGTCGCCTTGGTCACCGATCGGCATTTCCTCTGCTCCCGCCTCAGCTGATCGTGATGCCGGTGGCGACGACGACGCCGGCCGGGCCCGGATCGAGATCGGCGGCGCGACCGTTGATCGCGAGACCGGTGACGTTCAGCACCGCGGGACTGGCGTCGTAGCCGAGCTGGGCGATGCGCGAGAGCGGCAGCACCGCCCCGATCGGCAGCGAAGCGACGAAACCGCCGATGGCCGCGCTCACCGCCGCCACCACCTGGCTCCGGTTCGCCTCGGCGGCGACGCTGAGGGTCAGCGCGATCGCAGCATTGGCGAGTTGCGGCGGCTGCACCGCATAGACGCTGCCGAGCGGGCGGACCGCGTCCACCGCCGCGGAGACCTCGCCGATCAGCGCCGGCGAGGGTGCGCCGGTGCCGTCGTTCACCGTCACCACGAAACTGCCGGGCCGGGCATTGCCGGCGGCATCGACATTCTCGGCGATGGCGTAGGACAAGCCTTGCCGCAGACTGGCGATGGCGTAGCCGACGGCCGCGCGCGTCGCCTGCGAGCGGCTGTTGATGTAGTTGACGAAGCGGGCGCGGAACGCCGCGTCGCTCTCGGCGTCGGCGCCACCGGACAGGGCGGCCGGGTTGCTCACCGTGTCGATGCCGGGGATCGCGCTCGCCAGCAGGCTGACGGTGCCGGCCTGGACATTCCCCGCCGAGCCGGCCACGAGCGCCTGCACCGGCACGCTGACGCTGGTGGTGCCCGGGGCCATCGTGTAGCCGTTCTGCGCCGCCACGTAGGCGGCCTCGCCGGTCGCGGCGACGACCGTGAAGGTTTGCGTCCCGTCAGCGGTTTTCACCAGCGCGCCGACCGGGACCAGGGCTGCGGAGGTCGCGACGTAGCGCGCGAACGTGACCGTTCCCGCTGCCGGCGATGCGGGCAGGCGAACGAGGGCGAAATCGGCCATCCAGGTATCGAGATCGGCGCCCTGGCTGGTTGCGGCGCGCGTCGTGTTCAGCACCAGCAGCACCAGCCATTGCAGCCACAGCGCCAGCGACGCATTCGCCTCCAGCACCGCGCGCAGCACCGAGCCGACCGAGAGATCGACGAGTTGCGTCGCCGCGCCCTGCACCGCGGCGGCGGTGTTCTGGACCAGCGACGAGAAGGTCTGCAGCGAAAGTTTCATGGCCCTACCTGCGTGCTGGGGCTTGCCGCAGACCCCTGGGGCGCGCCGAGCGGGAACGCGAGCAGCTGGGTCTGTCCGGACGGCGCATCGACGTAGCGAATCTCGACGAACACGCCGCCGGCATTGTCGGCGGTGACGTCGATCACCGGTTCGGGCGTGCGCGCCACCGCCGGCTCCTTGAAGATCTGACTGCGGATCACCGCGGCGATCTGGGCCGCGTTCATTGGCTGGCCGATGAACTGCGCCAGACCGGCGCCATAGCCCGGCTGCCAGATATAGTCGCCGGGATTGGTGAGCAGGCGGCGGAGAACGCGCTGCAGGCCGCCCATCGCTGGCGTGGCGAGCGCCAGATCGCCATCGGCGCCGACCACCAGGTCCGCGCCCCATTGCTGCGAGAGATCGGACATCGGCGCCTCAGAGTTGCAGGTCCGGCGGCGAGGAGACCGCGCCGTTCACGGTGTGGTGATGCTGGTCGTAGTCTGCGCGCAGCGCGGCGAGCGTGCCGTGCGCGCCGTTGACGTCGGACACATTCCCGCTGACGACGAGATCGCCGTCGATCCGCACCGTGGGCGCGCTGATCTCGACGCTGCCGTCGTTGTGGAGCTTGAGGAAACTGCCGCTGGCGTGGACCACCCAGCACTCCCCGGCCGGCACGTTCGGCGGCATCGCCTGGGCGCTGTACGCGGCGCCGACGATAACGCCGTGCTCGGCGTGACCTTCCTGCGCCAGCACCAGCACCTGCGTGCCCGGTGCCAGCGGCGCTGCCAGACCCCAGCCATTGCCGAGCCATGGCGAGAGCACCGGCAGCCAGCCCGAGAGGACGGCTTCCGGCTGGATCGACACCCGCGCGAGATACCGCGCCGGATCGAAGCTGGTGACGATGCCGAACCGTGCCTGCCCGCCCATCCGGTCCATGGTCCCGGCGGTCGCCTTCAGCGCATTGATGAATCGATCCATGAAATCCTGGCCTGCCTGTTGGAAGAGCCGGTGGTTGGCCGACGCGGTCAGGTGGTCGGAGCGGGAAGGATCTGGGCACCGGGCGGCGTCGCCTGCGGCAGCGGGCTCGAATTCTTTGCCCGCACCCGCTGGGAGAATCCGTGTTCGACATCCAGCCGGCGCTCGATCTCCTCGATCGCGTAGATCTGGTCGAACGCGGTCGCGGTGCCGGCCAGGGCGATGCGGCTGCGCGGCGTCAGCGTCAATTCGCCGGGCATGCTGATCTCGATGACGCGCTCATGCTGCGTCAGTTCGGCGAGCTTGCGCTGCGCCAGCTGCAGCGCCTGATCCGGGGTCAGGTTCGGGCGGACGAACACGTAGGATTGTGGCGTCGCGAACGGCGCGGTGCCGGGGCTGGTCACCGTCTCCGTGTAGGCCGCCTGGTCGGCGGCGGACCAGCTCTTCACCGTGACGATGATATCGCCGGCCAGCGTCAGTGTCCGCGCCATGCGCAACGAGGCGATGTTGGCGGACCCGAAGCCGGGCGCACCGAATCCCGCCGCGCCCGGGGTGAGGACCATCTCGGGCACGTCGGCCTGCGCCGGCGGCTGGAAGTAGAGCGTGTTGCCGCGGACGAACACGTCGAACGATTCCTGCTGGGCGAGCCAGACCAGCAGCGCCCATTCCGTCGTCAGGGTGGCGAACTGGTTGAGCGTGATCTGGTCATGTTCGGAATCGTAGTAGCGCCCGACCGGCGTGGTCGTCGGCGTCACCTGGGCCGCGAGATTGTGGCGGGCGGCGAGCAGCGCGGCGATTTCGGAAGCGGTCCGGTTGGCGAAGCTCTCCTGGATGGGCGTATCGATGAAGACGGCAGTCAGGTCCCGCCCCTCGATGCGCGCGGTGCCGGCGATCGGGTCGATATCCACCGTGTCGGCCGCGCCCTGTACCAGGCTCACCCAGGCCAGCGGCGGCGTGCCGGCGAACGGCGCATCCGGCACCAGATCGGGCAGGAAGCCCATCTGCACCTCGATCATCACGAACCCGGTCGCGGCCCAGGACGCCATGCTCCAGACCGGATCGGCGCCGAGCGCGAGGCCGATCGAGAAGCGGTCGGCGGCGAAGATGTTGTTGCTCAACACCTCGGCGTCCCGCACCCCCGCGATCTCGGCCCCGTTCGCCAGCACGCGCAGCCGCGGCCGGCGCGAGGTGCCAGTGAACACGCTGCTGCTGAACACGCCGCCGAGCAGGCCGCTCATTGCGGCGCTACCCCGCCGGTCGCGTTGGCGTCGAGATCGGGGATGCGCAGCGTGACCACGCCCTGAAGCATCGGATCGGAAAGACCATTGAGCTGAGCGATGCGGATCCACTGCGTCGCGTCGCCCAGGAAGCGCGCGGCGAGGGCGAAAAGATTGCCGCCGACGACGGTGATGGTTTGCATGATCGTGGCCTCGAGTCTGTCCGCCGCAGGCGGAATCGCCGGTGGCGGATAAACAGACGCGTAAAAAAGGAGCTAGCGTCTGTCGGCGCTTCATCGAAGCGCTGACGGACGCTAAGGGCTGGCATTCGCGAGATTGGTGGCGGTGCGGCCGAGATAGCCCTGCGCCGCGGAGAGCGTGGCGAGCTGGCCCGCCGCGCCGGTGGCGCCGCCGAGGGCGGCGATGCCGCCGGCCGCATCGCCGCCGGCGAACCCGCCCGCGGCGATCGGCCCGAGCGTGCCCTCCGCCGTCGCGATCGCCCCCGAGACGGCGGATTGTGTCCCGGCGAGTGCGCTCTGCGTGGCGCTGTAGGCGCCGGTGCCGAGCGTGGTTGCGCCTGGCACGGCCAGGGCCGTCGTCGCGCCCGAGAGATCGACGCTGCCGCCGAGCAGCGAGGCGGCGCTGCCGAGATCCGCGGTGGATTGCATCAGCAGCGTCAGCCCGGTCTGCACCAGCGCCTCGGCCTCGTCGCGCAGCACGGTGCAGACGATGCGATACGGAATCCAGTTGGCGCGCGTGTAGCTCGCCTGGAAGTCGGCAATGACGACGGTGTAGAAGAACGAATCCCAGGTCAGCGGCAGCGGCGCGCCCTGCGCGCGCAGGAGATCGATCTCGTGCGCGCGCAGGGACGCGTCCGGGCCCGAGAGCACGCCCCCGAACAGGATCGGCGTGTCGTCGCGCCCGAGGGCGTCGATGACCCGCGCGCCGCCGGGCAGGTCATGCACCGCCATGCGCTGGCGGCCGCCGAAGCCGATACGTTCGGGAACCTCGAAGCCCTGGAACAGGACCGGGCCGAGCAGAAGGGCGATGTTGGACATGCCGCGCGGGCCTTTCGCCAGTTCAGGACGGGATCGCGCCGGGCCAGGTGAAGCTCTGGCGTGGATCGAAGCCGGCGGCGGCGGCCGGCGCGCGGGAGGCGGCGTCGGCGAGATGATTGGCGAGCCAGCGCCCGACGAGTCGGCCGTCGAGATAGACCGCGCCTCCCGCCGGCGCCCCGCCCGTCCCGCTGTCCGCCGCCGCGGCCCCGTCGCTGCCGACCACCCGCACCGTGGCGCGGGAAGGAGGCACCGGCGCGGCCGGCGCGCCTGCACCGGCCCGCGCCCGCCCGCCGCCGCCCGAGGGGGCTTGTGGGGCAGCCGCGAGCGCCGCCGCCTTCGGGCCGGCCGGCCCGCGCAGCATCGAGGCCGGGGCCGCCGGGGTGACGCCGCCGGAGCCCATCGCGGCCGTGGACGCGGTCGCGGCGTCGGCGCGCGCGCTGCGGCGTTCGGCCCCTGGCCCGGGTGCCGGCGCCCCGCCACCCGCCTGCCGCGCCGGCGCCGAGGTCTCCCGCCCAAGCGCCACCAGGTGCGGCACCGACAGGGACCGCAGAGTATGCCGTGAACGAGCCGGCGCGGCCGGCGCGCCGTGGTGCCGCTCCGCCGTGCCCGCGTGGCGCTCCGCGTGCCGCTCGGCCGGCGCGGCGCCTCGCCGTGCCGGCATGGCGGCGCTGATATCCGTCCGCGCCCGTTCGGCTTTACGCGTGCGCGGTCCGGCGCGCATCGTCGATGGCACGGTCATGCGCGGCGCGTGGGTCGCCGATGCCGGCGCCGTCGGGCCCGGCTCGGCGGCGGACGCCGATTTGCGTGATGCCCGTGGCGTCGGCGCGAGGGCGAAGCCTCGCCGCGGGTCGCGGCTGGCCGCGGCCAGCGCGCGCGGCCCCAGCGCCCCGGTTTCCATCGCCGGCCGCCCCGTGGCGATCAGCCGCGCCAGGCCAGCGCGGCTCGACGCCGTCGCCCGGTCGAACGTCGCCAACTGGCGCCGCATGGCGGCAACGCCCTCGCCGACGCCGCTGTCCAGCGCCACCGAGACGCCGATGCTGTAGGCGTCGATCATGCCGCCGCCCGCCGCCGCCTCGTTGCTCGCTGCGAGCGAGCCATTGTCGGCCGCGCCGCGATCCTCGGCCATCAGAACCCTCCTTACCGCCCGCTGGTCAGCCCGTCGGTCAACGCGGCGACGACGGCGCGCGCGAGCCGCTCGCCGATGCGCCGGGCGATCTCCGGCCCGGCGGCGGCGGCGGCCCGCGCCAGCGCCGGCACCGGCACGATTCCGGCGGCACCGATTTCGCGCGCCGCAACCGCTGCGCTGGCCGCGCCGGCAATCGCGCGGGTGCCGCGCACGCTGTGCCCGATCGCCTCGCCCGGCGCGGCGCGTCGCAGCGCCGCCGCCAGGCACTGCCCGGCCTCGGCCAGGGCGGCGCGCTCCGCCGCTTCCAGCCCGCTCATCGCGCGCCGTCCTGCATCCCGGTCATGTCCCAGCTCATCGCCTCCCAATCGAACCGCCCGCCCGCGAGCGTGCCGAGCGCGACAACGAAAGCGAGCCGCTCCTCCGCCGGCAGGCTGAAGGCGACGTCGAACGGCACCCCGTTCCGGACCAGGAACAGGCAATCGATCAGATCGGGGTGCGAACTCAGTTTTTTGCGCTGTCCCGGTCGGGCGTCCCGGCGCTGTCCTGCGCCTCGGCCAGCGCCTCGGCGACCGCGGTCAACCCATCGTCGCCGAGCAGCTGCACCGCGCGCTCGATCTGCGCCTCGCTGGCCGGGAACGGCAGCGGCACGTCGTCGATCGCGGTCACCGAGCAGGCCAGCATGGCGAGGCCGAGATAGGGCTCGTTCTGCGCCAGGTCCGGCCCTGCGGCCTTGAACAGACGCAGCTTGTCGAGCGCGCCGAGCAGGCGGATCGCCAGCCGCCGCCCGTTCGCGTCGGTCGCGGAGAGCGTGCGCTCGGCGGTGGCGATGATGCGCTGGGATGGCGTCACCATCACACCCGCCGCCGGCGCGAGGCGAAGAAGTCGAGCTTCTGCTTCACCGCCGCGTCGCCCCGCCAGCTGCCGGCATTGGCGAGTTTGAAGGCCACGCCGTCATACTGGTAGGTCGAGACCGAGCCGTCGGCCTCCTGCACATACTGATAGAGCGTGCCGGTGGCGAGGCTGCCCTGCGCGTAGTAGGCGGCCTCGATAGCGGCGATGAAATCATCCACGGCGGCCGAGCCGCGTTCGAGTTCGAAGCTGCCCTCCCAGCCTTTCGGCAATTCCGCACCCATGTTCACGCCATCGAGGCGTTCGATGCGGATCGCGGTGGTAAGCTGGTGGCTTTCGAAGCCGGTGACATAGCTGAGGTCCACCCGCCCGGCCGGCCCGACGACGACCAGCTGGCAGTCGCGCCCGATCGAGAATTGTGTCGTTGGCATCTGGAATACTCCCTAGACCTGTGGCGATTAGCCGCCGATCTGCCCGTTGGGCAGCGTCTGCAGCTGCACCGCGACCGTCTGCCCGCCCTGGAGGTTGACGATGAACTTCTCGTTGATGGCGAGATACTGCACCTGGCAATCGGCCTGCACGTAGCCGAGCCCGGTGCGCGCCTGCGGATTGTTGGAGCTGTCGCACACCACCTGGAACGGCACGCCGGCGCCACTGTCGCCAAGCATGCCCTGGCTCAGCATGTTCTGGAAGAACGCGAGCAGGGTGGCGCGGATCTGCTGGAACAGCGTCAGCGTGATCACCTGGCCGACATACTTCCCCATGCCGGAGGCGATGGTGGCGGCGATGTAGTTCGTCAGGCGGGTGTAGTTGTCGCCGTTGGTGGCGGCGTTGGAGGAGCTGTTGTGCCCCGCCCGCATGCCCCAGAACGCGCCACCCGGCTGCGGGTTCGCGATCACGTCGATGCCGGCGGCGAACAGCGCCTGCAGGTCGGCCTCCGAGTAGGTGCTGTTCTGCGCGGTTCCGGGCGAGCCGGATTTCTGTGTGCCGACCACGCCGTAGAGCGGCTTGTTGAGGCTCGACTGCTCGGGCGAGAGATTGGCCAGCCGACCGGCGGCGAACCCCTGCGGGCTGACGAGGCGGATGACGCCGTTGGCCTGGTCGTTCCACCACACCCAGTCGCCGAACATCAGCTTCGCGGCGTAGCTGTCCAGCCCGGCGCTCTGCTTGGTGCTGATGGCATCGGCCACCGTGTCGCCGGCCGGGCCGGTGAGGATCATGTAGATGCCTTCGGAGACGCCGAATCCGGCCTGCGTCGTCCACTGCGTCGGATCATCCGCGTCGGCGAGCAGCGCGACCGAGCAGCCTTGTCCGCGCAGGCAATAGAGCCCCTTGCGCGGGGCGACATCCTGCCCGACCAGCGTCGCGGCGGTGATGTTCGCCGCGCCGTCGGTGCCCGGCGTGCCGTAGGCGAAGGCGAAGGTGGAGGCCGTCGGCATCGTCGTGAAGGCGTTGCCGAGCGAGGCGATGACGATCTGCGACGGACCGCGCAGTGCGCTCTGTCCGTTGTTGATCGCGACCACCACCGCCTGCCAGAACGCCTGGCCGGTGCCGCCGATATTGTCGAACACTTCCGGTGCGAACCCGGGCAGCGAGACGGTCACGCGCCAGGTGTTCGGCTGCGAGCCGGGGCTGAACGCACCGGTGATCTGGGTGCCGAAGCTGCCGGTGTAGCGCGCCGTCAGCACCAGCGGACCGCTCGGGGAGTTGTTGTAGAACAGGCCGAGCTGGGCTGCGGTATCGGTGCCGTCGGTGACCCGCACGCAGCGGAAATTCTGCGCCCCCTGCTGCACCGCGGCCGCCATCGGCGTGCCGAGATCATATTTGCGCGCCATCACCGGACCGAAGCTCCGGGCATAGTCGCTCATCGTCGCAGCGATGACGGGCTGGCCCACCGGGCCCCAGGACGCGGTGCCGACGAGGCCCACCACATCGGTCGGCACCCCGTTCAGCACGAGGTTCTGTGGCGGCACGATCTGCACATAGAGATCGGGCACGATCAGCGCCGTGGTGTTGGCGCTAGCCTGCTGCAGGATCGGCATCGCTCAGCCCTCCTTGGTCTGCGCCGGGACGGACACGCGCACGACATGCGCGGCGTGCTCGCCGCCAAGAATGCGCGCGATCGTCTCCGCGTCGGTGACGACATCGCCTTTCGCGTGCGGCCCGAAGGCCTGCACGACGATCAGATGGAATTGCATCGGGCCTCTCTCCGCATTCAAACCAGGTATTCGCCGAACTGCGCGTCCGCATTGCCGAGCGTGATGTCGGCGAAGAGCAGGCTCGGCTGGGATTGGATCAGCGTCGTCGGGTATTCGACGCTGTAGATCAGGTCGCGCCGATACATCCCGCTCGCCTGGGCGCGATCGATGCTGGTCGAGCCGGCGAACAGCAACCGCCCGACGGTGCCATCCGGCAGCGCCAGGAAGCGGATCTGCGCCATCGCGCCGTCGATCGCCCCGGCCGCCAAGTCGCGCGTGGCCGGATCGGGGCACCAGCAGGTCAGCCGGAAACTCTGCTGCTGGCGCCGTGTCTGCAGCAGCGCCGGTTGCGCCGCGACCACGCGCGCCAGCAGCCGGCCGGCGCCCGGCACGGTGAGCACCGCCCCCGCGACGCTCGCGCCGGGAATGCTCTGCGCCAGGGCCGCGGCCACCGAATCCGGCGTCTCGCCGACGCCGACCGGGTGCACGAAGCTCACGCTATCCACGCGCACGCCGGCGAGCAGGCCGGCCGCGGCGGTGCCGGTGAAGGTGACGCTGGTGCCGGCGACGGTGGCCGTCAGCGTCACCACGGCCGGCGCCAGCATGCGCCACTCGTCCATGTAGCGCGTGGTGCAGCGCTGGCCGGCGTCGATGCCGAAAACGCTGACATTCACCCAACCTTCTGCGAGATCCGCGTCCAGCGCCGCGGCTTCCGGCCAGCCGCGATAGATGCGGCAGGGCGCGCCGATCGCCGAGGGTTCGGTGGTGCCGGCGGGGTAGAGCGCGGCGCTTGCCGCGGCGGCCAGCGCCGTCTCGATATCGGACTGATCGGCCATCAGCTTGCCACCTGCCGCACCGCCAGCCGCCAGCCGAGCGGGGAGAGCTCGGCCGACGCGACGATGAAATTGCGTCCCAGATCGTCCGAGAGCAGGTCGTCCACCCGCGGCACCGCCGCCGCGACCGCGGGCAGCAGCACGGAGAAGCCGGCCAGGCGCGTATCGCCCGGCAGCTCCACCGCGCCTGCCCCGCCCGGCCCGCCGCCGCCGGCGAGCACGCTCGCCGGCCACTCGGTGAGGATCGGCGTCAGCATGGCGCGGTTGACGCCGCCATAGGCGTTGAGCCCGGCGAGCACCGGAGCGGCCGGGCGCGCCAGGCTGACAACGCGGTTGGCGAGCACGCACAGCACCGGCAGCAGCGGCAACTGCTCGGCCAGAAACCAAACCCGTCGCGAGCCGCGCTCGGCGAGGTAGTCGCCAGGCCGCGTATAGGCGGAATCGAACACCGCATAATACGCGGCGCGGCCGTAGGCGCCGGCGCGGCGAAAGCTCGGGTCCTCGGCGTTGAACGCCACCGAGAGCCGCAGGAACCGGTTGCGCAGCACGAGCGGCGGGCCGGCGTCGCACGGACGGAACGCGTCGCACAGCACGCCGCCCTTGCGCGCGGCGATGCCCATGCCACGGCTGATGAGATCCTGCAGTCGGGTCTCGTCCATGGCCTAGACCACCAGCGTGATGCCGCCAGAGCCGAGCGCGGGGCCCGGCGGCAGGCCGAGAAACCCCGCCAGCCGCCGGCGCCACGTGTCGAGCAGCGCGGTACGCTCGCGCACTTCGGCCTGGTTGTGCGTCCACACCGCCGCCTGCGCGGTGTCCAGATTGCCCGCCGCCGCCGGCACGCCGGTCTCCAGCGCGTACAGCTGCGCCAGATATTGCCGCACCACCTGGAATTCCGCCGCCGCCAGATTGTTCAGGCGGAATTCCAGCAGCCCATAGGCCTGGAAGAAGCGCCAGCCCTGGAAACCCGCCGGGCCGGCGCCGTAGGCCGGATAGCCGCAGAAGCGGCGGATATCCGCTTTCTCGGCGTCGGTGAACGGCGCCGAGGAGAAGGCTAGGGAGCCGGACATGGGGGTTCTCCGGGGAGGGAAGGCCAGGGCGCTGCCCTGGACCCGCCAAAGGCGGAGCCTTTGGAATCCGTTCTTCGGGGCGTCGGCTAGTAGGTTGTGCCTTCGCCGCGGGTGAAGAAGACGTTGCCGCTGCCGGCGGCCAGCACCGCTGCCGCAGTGCGGGCGTACTCGCCCACATGCAGCAGCGCGCGCCCGCCCGGCGGCACCGGCGTGTCGCTGACGGAGGCGGTGATCGACGCATCCGTGCCGAAGCGGACGAAGGCGATGGCGGCGGAGGCGTTGAACACCAGCACCGCCTCGCCCGCGCCGGCGAGCGCGACATTGGCCGAGACGGTGCCGGCGGCGAGCGTCGCGGTGCCGGCGACGCGGAACGGCTGGGTGGCTCCGATCGACATCGCCCGCGCCTCAGCCGATGTGCTCGATCATCACCGCACGCTTGAACGCAGCGTTCGACGCGGTGGGGATCGTGGTCGGGTTGGTGGTGATGTCGGTGGGAGCACAGAACCCGCCGATCCAATACCAGGACTGCGCGATGATCTGCTGCAGCCGGTCGATCGGCTCGCGCGTGACCATGGCGACACCATCGACGATGCTGACGATGGAATCCTTCGGCGCCACGTCCTCGGCGGCCATGCCGGCATAGTCGCCCTCGACCAGCGCGCCCTTGCCGACGACGATCGGCCGGCGCACCACCAGGCCGGCGAGCGTCGGGTGCGGCTGCACGAACGCCTCGGTGGTGGGGAAGAAGCGCAGCCCGAGGAAGTCGTTGATCATGCCGCGACGGAACACCTGGTTCGCCGAGGTCGCACCGCGGAACAATTCCTTGAAGTCCGGATCGGCGAACAGCTGGCGGGCGGAGATCGGGTCCAGGTAGCAATTATAGGCGCCGTCGACCTCCGGCACGGCGTTGCGCCGCAGCGTGGCGACCGCGTCGAGCAGGTTGGCCATGGTCAGCGTATCGGTGGCCTGCAGCGCCGCGGTGGTGCCACGCGCGCCGGGGCGGGCGATCACGCTCGCGGTGGCGGACTGCACCGCGTTGCCGGCGGTGCCGTCGGCAACGCTGACATTGGCCGAGAAGGTGAGGCTGCCCGAAATGCCGCCCGGCGCGGTGGAGACGTTGGTGGCATCGACGCTGACGCCGACCAGCGTGTAGGCGTCGGCGCCGACGGTCACCGTCATCGGGCTCGCGCCACTCACCGGCACCTGCACGCCATTGACCGGAACGGTCTGGAACCCGCGCACGTCATCGACGGCGATGGTCGGGCCGGCGGCGGCGAGCGTCTGGGAGACGCGGGTGTTGCCGCCGAAATAGGCCGCGAACAGCGCGTTGCGCGCGAGTTCGTCGAGCGAGCGGGCCGCCTGCTCGCCATTGGTGCGCGCATTGAGCAGGAACTGCGAGGCGATCGCCACGCGGCTCGTCACCATGTTGAGATCGGTGGTGGCGGCGTAGAGATTGATCCCGAGCGTGTACTGCTCGACCGCGAAATATTGCGGCGTCAGCCCGTTGTCGAGATTGGTGTTGGCGTTCGGCGCCAGCGGCGTCGTCACCGACGGGCGCAGGCCGGCGCGCGTCTTGGTCAGGGTTTCACCGATGCCGACGGCGAATTCCTCGCGGTCGGCGACGAGACGATAGGCCAGCCGCGAGGCCAGCGCCTCCTCGAACTCGCGATCGAGGAAGCCCTGCTGGATGATCGGCTGCAGGGCGAGGGGAAAGTTCTGAATGCCCATTGGGGTCCTCTTGTCGGTCACAGAGCGTTGGACGATGGATCAGCCTGCCGCCTCAGCGCGGCCGCAGCAGCGCCGCGCGCGCGGCGCGGTATTCGTCGTCGGTCATCTCACGCGCGAGCTTCATGCGCGGTGGCTGCGCCGGCGGCGCGGAGGCGCGCGAGGACGAAGAACCGTGCAGCCCGAACAGCCACGGCTTGTCGCGCTTGAGCCGTGTCATCAGTGCCTCCGCCTCCACCACCTCGCCCTTGTCGTCGAGCGCGACGGCGGAGAGATCGACCAGCTTGAGCCCGTCGAGATCCACCATCCCCGCGCGCGCCGCCGCCGCCTTCAACTCGGCCCGCACGACGCGCGCCCGCGCCTCGGCATCGGCCGCAGCGATGCGGTCCTGCAATTCGGCAAGCTGGGCCTGCAACGTCTCGATGCTTGGGGCGTCTTCGGTGTCGTCGCTCATGGTTTCTCCTCATCACCAGCGATCTGGCGCAGCTCCGCCGGCACGTCTTCGATGTCGTAGGTGTCGGCGATCGCCTTGACCGCGCTCTCGCGCGAAATCTGGCCCGCGGTGGCAAGCGTGGAGAGCGCTTGCGCATCCGCCAGCCGGTCCGCCGCCGAGGCCGGATACCAGCGCGGCCATTTGAGGGTCAGGCGCGTTGCCGGATCGAACACCGGCACCGCGCGCCCGCCGATGCGCAGCGGGTAGATCGCGCCCGCCCGCAGCACCATGCGCGCCAGGCCGAGCAGCGCGCCCTCGCCGTAGCTGATGCGCAGATTGTCGGCGAGCCAGATCAGCCCCTGGTTCATCATCTCCAGCGCGCGGCCGGAGGCGGGCGCGGACAGGCGCGAGGCATCGGCACGGTTGCCGTGCACCGCCTCCAGCGCCATCTCGCGCAGGAAGCGCACATAGTCGATCACCGCCGCCGCCGCGGTGCCGCCGATCTCGAGCAGCTTGGCATCGCCCTTCTCGGAAACCACCAGCGCGGAACCGGGACTTTTGATGATCTCGCCATCCGAAGCCGCCGGCTCCTTGATCAGCAGCGTCGGGTCGGAAGAGTATTTCAGCCCGCGTCCGGCCTGGGAGAGCTGGTAGTCGATCTCGATCATGGTCTCGATCGCGGCGCGGAAGGTGCAGGCGCCGTCGATGTCCTCGCCGGAGGCGGAGGGGCCGGGCAGATTCTTCACCCACACAATCGGCACGAAGCCGAGCCCATGGCGGACGCTGCGCGCGGTGTCGATCTCCGGTGCCGTCGCGGGGCCATGCACCGGGGCCGGCAGGAACCAGGTCTCGGCGGTCTCGTCCCACCGGCGCATGAACCAGTATTCGCCGGCGGGATCGGCGATCTCGTAGCCCTGCTCGACCAGCACCGCTCCGGGCACCTTGTAGCGCTCGGTGACGCTGGCCAGCGTGTCCGGCGCGTCGGCGTCCCACACAGGGCGCAGATGCAGGCTCTCCAGCACGGAGAAGAACACCCGACCGCGGAGCACGCGCATCAGGATGGCGACCGACCCGACGGCGCCGCGCAGCGCGGCGTCGATCATCACCGCGTTGAGCCGCGTCTCCTTGGCCAGCTCGACGAACAGCGCGCGCAGCGCCTTGTCCGGCGCGTCGATGGTGGGGAAATGGCCTTCGCTGAACAGCAGCGCCACCGAATCGTCGACGACGATGCGGCAGAGATTGCTGCGCACCGAGGGCGCGCGCTGGCGCAGCGGGATATACTCGCCCGCCGCGCCGCGTTCGTCGGCGAAGGCGTAGGGCAGCGCGTCATAGATCGTGCCGTCCAGGACGCGGCGCAGGATGTCGAGCCGGCGCGTGCGCTCGGCATAGGCCGGATCGCGCGGGATCGCGGCGGCGATGGTGTCGAACATGCATCCACCGTGATGAGTGGGCGTGATGAGGGAAAAGCGGGCGCCGCCGCAGCGGTCAGCGCCCGAGCAGGCCGACGCGCACGGCGCGGGTGCGCGGCGGTGCGGCCACGAGGGCGGCGAAAGCGCGGGCCAGCGCATCCACCTGGTCGTCCTTGCGGCCGACCGGGAAGTCCGCCAGCTCGGCGAGGAAGGCGCGGTTCCAGGCGCCGCGCAGCAGCACCAGGTTGCCGGCGTTGGCCTGCGCCGCCGCCGGCATCGCGCGCGTGGTCTTCGCCCCGCTCTCGGGTGAGGCGGAGACGGTGAAGCCGGCGAGGGCGCGGATGAAATAGAGCGCCTGGGACCGGCCGGCCTGGCCCGGATCCTGCGGCAGGGAGATGCGCACGGCGGCGCCGTCGCGTTCGGCGGTGGCGCGGATCGCCGCTTCCACCTCGTGCGGGCCGCCCTGCATCCGCACCACATCCTCGACGACGAAGCGCCCCGATGGCTCACGGGCGAGCCGCACGCCCACGGTCCAGTCGGGGTCGGTGCCGTCGGCGGCGGCGGAGGCGGCGAGGTCCCAGGCCCGGACGCGCTCGGCCTCGGCGGGCGCGGCCTCGCTCAGGCCGATGCGCGCGGTCTCGAACACCAGCCCCGCGGGCGGCACGGGGTTCTGCTGATAGAGCGCGGAAAAGGCGCGTTCGCCGATGCTGCGGCGCTTTCTCTCCAACATGTCGCGACTCTCCCATTGCGGCCAGAGCGCCGCGCCGGGAGCGCGGCCGAGCGGGTCGTTCGCCTCGGCGAAGGCGGGCAGACGCAGGCAGCGCCACTCCCCGCCGCCATCCTCCAGCAGCCGTCCGGCGAGATCGTCCTCGTGCCAGCGTGTCATCACCACGACGACGCGCCCGTGCGGGCGCAGCCGGGTGAGCAGGTCGCTGCGGAACCAGGCCCAGATCTCGTCGCGGTTGCGGGAGCTGTCGGCCTCGGCGTGGGATTTCAGCGGGTCGTCGAGAATAATGAGGTCGGCGCGCCGGCCGGTGACAGGGCCGCGGATGCCGGCGGCGAAATATCCGCCGCCGCCGGTCGTATCCCAATCGGCGGCGCCGCGCGTATCGGCGGCGGGGCGGCAACCGAGGCGGGCACCGTGATCGTCGAGCAGGCGGCGCACCTCGCGGGCGAAGGAACCGGCGAGCGAGGCGGTATGCGAGGTGGCGATCACCCGGCTGGCCGGGTTCTGAGCGAACCACCAGGCCGGAAACAGCGTCGAGGCGTAGGTGGATTTCGCCGCGCCCGGCGGCATCAGCACCAGCAGCCGGTCCGATGCCCCGCGGGCGAGGGCTTCGAGTTCGGCGATGAGGCGAAGGTGGTGCGCCGCCGGCTCATGCCCCCGCGGCGCCAGCGCCAGGCGCGCCCAGTCGGCCAAAGAGGTCCGGATGCGCTGGCGCAGCGCCCGCTCGGCGCTGAGCGCGCTCGAGTTCGGCGTCCGAGAACAGGGCAGGATCGCCGGCAGCGAGGGAATCGGCGATGCTGGAGCGTCGGGCGTGGACGTAGGGGGCGGCGATGCGCGCGATCGCGACGGCGCCGTCGAGGTCGCCTTCCTGCCACTTCGCGCGCATGACGGCGAGGAGGATGGCGAGCGGGGACGGGGCATGATCGGCGGTCGCCTCGGACATGGCGGGGGAACCCTCGGGCAAGGGGGAGAGCCGGACGGGAGGGGATGGGACGGGAGGCGGCGGCCGGAGCGGCGCGCGCAAACCTCCATCATGGTGGGGTTTATACGTCAGACTGGGGCGTGTGGGCAAGACAAAAATCCGCGGCGAGGTATTTTTTCTCCGCCCCGCCCTGCCCACCCCCGCGCGGGGCCGGCTCCGGCCGCGCGGGGGTGGGAAAATCCCAAGCCATAGCCTCGAGAGTTCCGGATCCATCGGTGGCACAGGGCAAGAGCCGAGTGGGTGGCGCACAATTCTCGCGCAGGGTGCGAAAGCGCACATTGGATGCACCACCCAACGCAAGGGTTGATTTTTGCCGCTGCCTGGGCCTTTATGCCTTTCCAAAGGGGCTTGGTCTGTTGAACGGAAGGTGTCGAGGAACCGAAATGCTGCATCGGGTGCGCCGATTCTTGCCTGGATTTCTGGCCGCTGCGGCTTTGCTCGCAGCGACGCCGAAGGCGGAGGCCGCCCTGGCGGGGGACCGTCTGCGGCCCGAGACCGGCCAGATCAAGGTGCCGACCGCCAAGCCGCATCGCGGCCATGCCGTCAAGCGGTTCGCCCGCGCCCGTCTGCGCCCGCGCAGCCACGCCACCGAGGCGCAAACCGGGTGGACCACCGCCTCCGGCACGGAGATCGCCCGCGCCTCCTGGTATGCTGGCCGGTTCGTCGGGCGGCGCACCGCCAGCGGCACGATCTACCAGCCGGACGGGCTGACGGCGGCGCACCCTTCCTTGCCGCTCGGCAGCCACATCCGCGTCCATCTGCTCGGCTCCTCCCGGTATGTGGATGTCACCGTCACCGATCGCACCGGCCATCACGGCCACGTGATCGACCTGTCGCGCGGCGCCGCCCGCGAGCTCGGCATCCTTCAGCGCGGCACCGCGCCGGTCGAGATCAGCCGGCTCTGACCGCGCGCGCCGCGCCGCTGCTCGGCCTGCTGCTCGCCGCCTGCGCCGGGCGCGAGACCCTGATCGGCGGCTACGACGCCCGCTGGGTCGGCCGCTCCACCCCGGATCCGGCGAGCCCCGCCGCCAACTGCCCCGGCCCGAACGCCGCCACCCTGGTGCTGCGCCGCGCCGACGACACCGTGATCTTCAGCCCGACCGATGGCGTCCTGCTCCTGCGCGGCAGCCGCGCGCCGGACGGCATGGTGCACGCGCGGCTGGACCTCGTCTCCGCCCAGACCGGCCAGCCCTGGCCGCTGGTGCTGGACGGCACGCTGGCGGAGACCGGGTTCACCGGCACCTACACCACGCCCACCTGCCGCTACCAGGTCGCCCTCGCCCCGCCCAAGCCCCCGCCGCCGCGCTATTTCGCCCCGAACAACATCGTCGAGCAGGCGACGGGCTGGAAGCTGCCCTGAGCGGCGCCGCTTGACGACCATATGTTGCCATGACGTAATTAGCACGTCATCGGCAGGAGCGGCGATGTCCGCGGGAAAGGTCCGCCTCGGTCTCCTGGGCGTGGTGCTGGCCCTGCTTTTCGCCGCGCTCTATTGGTGGTTCTGGCGCCCGGACCCGGCCACCGGCTACACGCGCCTGCTCGGCCGCTATGCCAGCCTGCTCACCGGCGCCATCGCCGGGGCGCGCAACCCCGGCTTCGTCGTCATCGCCGCCGCCGTGGACTATCCGCCCGGCACCGTGCTCGTCGTCGAGCGCGATCCGTTCGCCTCCTGCCCCATTCCGCCCACTGCCTTCCCTGCCCGGGACCGCGCCGTGACCGAGCTGCCGGCGATCGGCGACGAGGCCAGCCTCGTCCTCACCGCTTCGCTGCCCGACCCGATCAAGGCGGTGCTCGACCAGCCGCTGCTGCGCGCCGGCGGTACCAGCAGCGTCTCGCTCGGGTTCGCCGACCTGCGCCAGCACCTCGCCGACGAAGATCCGTTCACCACCGCGCTGGAAAGCCCCGCCTGCGCCGAGATCATCGCCCGTGCCCGCCAGCGCCATCCCGGCAGCGTCGTCACCATCATCCGCGGCACCTATGCCGGCCGCCAGCGCTTCCTCTGGGACGTGTCGCTCGCCGCCACCGCCGGGCTCGAGGTGGAACATGCCGGTGCGTGGGACGTGGAGCTGGACCACGGCCGCGCCGTGGCGATGGACGAGGCGCGGCCGCGGGTGCATTTCCTCGCCACCTATACGCTGGGCCCGAGCCCCGAACCGGCCGCCGCGGCATCACCACCTCCTGCCGCCCCTCCCCCTGCCGCCGGGGCGCCGGCGCCGATGACCGAGCTGCGCAGCAGCGAGGCCGGGATTCTCGGCGGCGGCGGCTCCGGTCTCGGTGCCGTCGGCGCGGCACTGACGCGTCTGTTTGCCGGCTCCCGCCCCGTTCTGCTCGCCCCCGCGCCGCCGCCGCCGGTTCGGCTGCCCGCGCCCGCCCTGCTCAAGGCCCTCGATGCCGTCCCGCCCGATGCCACCGCCAACTGACACGCGCAGGCGTGCCTCGCGCCGCGGGTTGGCGTAGAATCGCGGCATCCAGCCGGTAGGAGAGCCGATGCGCGCCGCGCCCCTCGCCCGTACCCGACCGCCTCCCGCCGCCGCGCCGCCGCTGGCCGGCCGTATCGCGCCGCCAGCCCGGTTCCGCGGCCCGGCGCCGGGATGGGATCTCGCCCGCGTCCCCGTGCATCCGCCGGCCGTGGTGCGCGAGCCCGTCCAGACGCTGCGCCGGCAGGAAGCGCCCGACGCCGCGGCGGCGGAGATCGCCGCGGCGGCCGCGACCACCGCGCCGGCGGAGCCGGGCAACGTGCCCGGCTGCACGCTCTCGCCCGGCCTCACGCCCTCGTTCGGCAACTGCGCCGCCTACGCCGCCAACGCCTGGTGGCTGCCGGACGCCTACGTGGTCAACGCCACCTGCGCCTGCCTCGCCACGCCCAATTCCCCGAGCGCCAACTGCGTGCGCCAGACGCTGCAGACCCGCATGGCGGCGACGCCGACCGCGCTCAAGCTCGCCGCCGCTGCGGCGAAATCGACTGCCTGGCTCGACCCCGCCGGCTATCAACTGTTCGTCCAGGCGGCGCTGACGCCGCGCATCTATGCCGACCACGTCGCCGCCTATGCCGGCTGCTGCTGCCCCTCCGGCCCGGCGCCCTATCCGGCCTGGATCGGCGTCACCACCGTGCCGATTCCGGTGTGCGACATCGTCGGCCTCACCATCCGCTGGTTCGGCTCCTGCCACGGCACGCCGGGCGCCTGGTGAGCGCGGCCTGGCGGGACGTCCGCCGCCCCGTACACGGCCCGACCGCGCCGGCGGGCTGCCGGAAGCCGCCTCACTCGATCTTGTTCGCGGTCAGGAACATCGCCTTTTCCAGCGCGTCGAAGAACTGCTGATAGGGTGCGGCATCGGTCACGGCGACGAGGTCGTATTGCGCGCTCGCCCGCACCGCCGTCTGGCGCGGCCCGCGCGGCTGTACCAGCACCGTCATGCGCAGCACGTAGCCACCCAGCTTGGTGGCGGAGGCGAGATAGAGAGTGTCGTCGGCCTTGTCGACGACGAAGCCGAGATCCTGCAGCGTCGCCAGCACCGAGCGGAACACCATCGCCCGGTCCCCGGTGTCGAACACGCGCGTCTGCACCGCGCGCAACTGCACCTGGCTCGTATCACTGGCCAGTATCTGCGTGCGCGAATCGGTCATGCAGGCGCTCAGCGAGAATGCGGCGACGACCGGGAACGTCAGCACCAGTGCGCGTCGTTTGGCACTCATATCGGATGCGCCTCCAGGAACGCGGCTCCAGCGAGCTTGTCGAAGAAGCGCTGATACAGCACCGGATCATCGATCTGTTCCACGACCGAAATCCGGTTGTTCGCCGCCCAGACGAGCCGCTGGAACGTGGCCCGCACCAGCATGAACCGACCATCGGTGGAGCGGCGCGAGATGATGGAGACGCGGATCGTCTGCACGCCGGACCCGCCCAACAGGCCTAGAAGTATCCCCCCGCCGACGTCGGTCGGAACGATCGTGCGGCGTTGCGCCGAGCCGATGATCAGTCCGGCGCCGGGGGTGGTCTCGTCGATGGTGAAGCCGAAATCCTGCAGCACGCCGGCGGAGGCGCGCAGCAGCAGCGCCTCGTCGGTGGTATCGAACCGCCGTGTCTGGCGTTCGCGCATCGCCGCGTTGTCGGGCGCGAGCGTGAGAGCCGCCGTCTGCTGCTGCACGGTTGGCGCGCAGCCGGACAGCACTGCCAGCAGGATCAGCGCCGCACGCCGCCGCATGCGTCAGAATGTGGAGGAGCGGTAGGAGTAGTCCCGCACCCGCCCGTTCTCGTCGTAGTAGATAACGATGGTGAGGGTGCGCTGCGTCGTGCTCGCCGCGCCGGCGGAACTCTCCGCGCCGAGCAGCAGGAGCCCCACGCCGCCGGAGGACGAGGACTGCACGTAGTCGGTGCCGATGCGATCATACACCCACACCTCGCGCCGCTTTTCGTCGGTCGTCACCACGTTCGGCGCGCCGAGCACGCGGCTGACATCCGCCCCGCTCATGCCGACGCGGATCTCGCGCTGCACGGTGCCCACGGTCAGCCGGTTGCCGGGGTCCATGCCCTGCTGCACCGAGGCGGCATGCTGGGCGGCGCTTTGGCAGCCAGCCAGGGCCGTCGCCGCCAGCAGCGCCATCGTCACGGTCCGCATCGGTCGCATCGTCATCCTCCTGCTATTTCGCCGCCGCCGGCGCATCCGCCGCGCTGCCCGCGGCGGCGGGCGGCGCGGGCAGGGCCGTCAACACCAAGGCCCGGCCCAGCGGATCGAAGAAATCCTTCTCGTAGAACACGGGATCGTCCACCTGGTGGCTCCGCCCGCCGGCCCGGACCAGGGCATTGGCGCGCACCACCGTCGCCGTCTCGCTCTGCGTGTAGAGCGTCGCGGTGAGGGTAAGCTGCGCCAGCTTCGTGGCCGTCACCGTGCCTGGCTTGGCCGCCACCGAATCGATCGAGTAGCCGAGATCCTGCAAGGTCGCGATCACCGCGCGCAGCATCGCACGCTTGTCGCCGGTCTGGAACAGGCGCGACTGCATCGCTCGCAGCTCGACCGCACTCTTGGCGCTCATCCCATTCGGCGGCGGCGTCGCCTGGCAGGCGCCGAGCATCAGCAACGCCAGCAGCCCCGCCCGCATCCTCATGACCGCGGCGCCCCAAGATGAACGGACTGGCTCATACGGTCGTAGAACTCGCTGTAGATTTTTGGATCGTCGACGAGTTCCGTCCGCCAGAGCTGGCCGAGATTGTTGGTGATGTAGCGGTCGAACGACACCCGCACGTCTTCCGCCGTCCCGCCGGCGGCGGGCGAGACGACGAGGGTGACATGGATGCTCTGCTTCTCGTCATAGACCGGATTGCTGGCGACGCCGCCGATCGCCGCCGCCACGGTGAGGGCCCAGGCCAGGGCGACCTGGCCGATCTCCTTGGCGTCGCGCTGTTTGGAGGCGACGAGCACGCCGATATCGGGCTCGGTTTCGGTAACGGTGAAGCCGAGATCCTGCAGCGTCGCCGCCCCGGCCACGAGCAGCGCCTCCGCGCGCACGCCCTCGAAGCGCCGCATCTCGAATTCGCGCATCTTCACCGCGCTCTCCGGCGGCGCGCCGAGCCTCAAGGCAACCTTGTTCGGTTCCTCGCAAGCGGCGAGCGCACCAAGCAACAGCAGCGCCGCGATCGGCCTCAGCCTGGCACGCACCTGTCTTGGCGGGACGTTTCGAACCATTCACAAAAATGATACACCCGCGCCGTCGCGGGCCGCAAGCCCAGGGCGCCGTCCATCGGCGCTTGGCGAGCCTCGGCGTCACTGAAAGAAGCCGGCCCTGAGCAGCACCACGCCAAGAACCACGGCGCCGCCATAGCGGTTGTAGCCGTAATAACCACCACCGCCGCCGGGCAGCAGGATCAGCAGGATGATGATGAGAGTTGTAGTCACGGGAAAACTACCTGGCGGCTGCGAACCGATATCAAAGCAGTTTTGATAAAGGAGCGTTCAGCGCACGGAAGGGCGGGGCGGGCACAGCGCGTCAGGGCGCCGTCGTCTTGGCCGCTTTGCCGATCGCCCTGCCAGTTGCCGAGATGTTTACCCCCCTCCCGGCAAGGCGGATCGGCGAGGGCGCAATCGCGTGGGCGTTTCCCGCCCCGCGCCA
>JAEHJW020003974.1_pt1 | contig 34470 bp, 34 predicted proteins | sample 9271431 | NCBI WGS metagenome assembly JAEHJW02 | reverse complement strand
GTGTAGGTGTAGGTGTAGGTGTAGGTGTAGGTGTAGGTGTAGGTGTAGGTGTAGGTGTAGGTGTAGGTGTAGGTGTAGGTGTAGGTGTAGGTGTAGGTGCTGGAGTGGGTTTATATTGTGTAATATTTAAATTAGGAATATTTGATACGATTCTTAATCTTCCAGTTAAATATTGTTGAAATGAAAAATTGTTTGCTACGGCATTAAAAAGATATGTACTTGAAGGGGTATATGGTTCTGTAAAATAAGATGAATTAAATATCATAAATATTTCATCTGCATATGTAAAACTAAAATTTGTACCTAAAACTTGCATAAAATAACTAACATATGTTTCTGAATTTTTTAATTTCATAGTAACTAATTTATGAATAAGAAATCTCATGGTATCATTCATATTCGGAGTTGGTATTAACATACCAAATATGGGATTTATACCATTTATTATACTTATTGATGATGGAATTATTCCAGGTATGGTAGTTCCTGAATAATTTGTAATATAAGATGATGGATTGCTTAATATATTTCTAACTGTATTAAGATATAATGTTTGATTCATGTTTACGAGACCTGCAGAATTTTGATATCCGTAATATGGTGTTATTACGCCATTTTGATATCCATACATTGGGGTGGTTAATAAATTATTTCCTATAATAGTTAGATCAAAAATAACCGAAGTATCATTTATATAAGTTGTCATTATTATTAATAATAAATATATTCTAAAATAAATTGTAATTTTTTTTTTATATCTTTAACATTGTAAATTCACACACACTCAAAGATGCAGCAGTATTATTATCTATAGAACTAACTGCTGCATAAACAGTATCGTTGGCGTTCAAATTTAGGACACTTGTTAAATTATTTACGGCGAATATATTAGTTGTAGAAAATGATTCATTAAATGCCAAATCCTTATAACTTATAAAACCAACTGTTCCTAATTTACCAAATCCTATCATACCAGTAGTAAATGAATTAGCTATATTTAAATTAGCTAAATACAGACCGCTTTGTAAAACTTGTATTCCTCCAGTTGTTATACCAGCAGTTGTTATATAATTTGAATTTGCTCTTGCTATTGTACTTCCACTTGTCCATACATTATATAAAAAGGTTATGCTAGAAACTCCATTTGTTCCTACAGAGGAACCTGGACCAAAAAATCCTAAGAATGGACTAGATGTTATACTTTGTCCTGATACCATTAGATTAGTTGTTGATATATTAGTTGTTGATATATTTATTGTATTTAGATTAGTTGTTGATATGTTAGTTGTTGATATATTTATTGTATTTAGATTAGTTGTTGATATGTTATTAGTAATTAAATTTGTGGCACTTATGTTATTTAGGTTTGTAAAACTAATAACATATAATGAACCTACAGTTTCAGAATTATCGACGATTACATTTTGATAAAATTGGCCTAATGAACCGACTCCAGCTACTGCATTAAAATCACCATCTCCTTGCATTAAAGGGGGGTATGCTATTGGTATAGAGTAAGTATTATTCATTTATTATACTTAATAAAAAAAAATTAATCAATTAAATTATAAACTAGCATATATGAATTATGATTATTCATTAAATTATGATGTCTGTTAGTAATATTATCATCTATAAATATCCAATCTGTAGAAGTGAGGACATCAATACAATAATGACCATTATTACTTCCTGAACCTACATGATATATTATTTTGGATAAATAGTAATTAGTATTATTATTTACATTATTATTTAAAGATTCTGTGAATTTTAGATGATAAACATATGGAACACTTATATTATTTTTTTTACCATGTGATGTATATCTGTTTAATACTATAATTAATCTTTTTGGATATTTATTTATATACATTTTTTTTAAATGTTTACAAATATTACCACAATGATCACATTTATAATCATCTATATATTGAATGAAATTATTTTTTAAACAAGACATCAAATCATCATTGATTAATCCAATAGTCAAATCATAAAAATCATCACTTGTATTAAATGAATGACCACAACTACTACATATATATTTACTCAATGATATGCCATGATACAAATCTTTGACTAAAGATTTATTCTCTTTCTCTAGTAGGTCTAATAATATGATAAATGTTTCATGAGCATCTTGTAAATTATTTCCTTTGTAATAATTATATTTATATTCAATTAATCTTTTAATAGAAATGCTATTGGTTGTCAATTTATTTAATATTATTATTAAATTATTTATAATAGAATATTGATTTCCTTCTATAGTAGATAATTTAGATATAAAATCCTTATCTGTTAAAAATATTTGAAGAATTGTATTTAAATAGCAATTATTTTCTATATTTTCTAATAAACATAGTGACATTTTATTAAAAAAATAAATTATAATTTCTAGAAATTTTTATTTTTTTATGTCTCGATTAAAAACTTGTATATATAATGCATTACATCATTATTTAAATATCCTTTTTTGACTAATTTATATAACTCCATTATACCTTTTTGTAAAGAATATTTATTTGCTTTTTCTTTGTATAAACTTATATCAAAACTACTTTCTTTTAATTTGTGAAATGTTCCAGGAATATCAAATATATTAAAATATTTATTATCACATATTAATTTTTCTAAATTTACTAAAGTTTTGGGAATTATTACATTTGTACCCTCACAAAATAATACATTCAATTTCACAAATTCTTTAGGTATATATGTAATTGCTGTCCTATTGCAATTTAGGTTTCTGATATTTTTACATACATCAGAAATAAGTTTTATACGAGTATTTTCACAATTTATGATCATAAGATTACATAATTCTTGTGGAATATAGTCGACGTCACTATTACTACAATTTAGATTTACTAGACTTTTAAATTTATTAGACACTCTATTAACTTTTGTATTACTACAATCCAAATACATCAATTTATTTAATGTTTCTGGAATTTGTGTAATTTGAGAACCTGAACATTCTAAATGAATTAAATTAGTATATGTATTAGGTATTCTTTTTAAACTAGTATTATTACATTCTAGTCTAATTAAATTAATTAAAGTATTTGGTAAATATACTATTTTACTATTGCTACAGTTTAAATGTCGTAAATTTTTTAGATTAACACTGATACTATACATATTATAAAAACTGATGTCTAAATATGTTATTTTTTTGATAACTTTGTTGTTTAGAGATATCCATTTTATACCGTTTTTACCTGGACATAATTTGATTTTTAATTCTTTTAAATTTTTGTACTTATATATATCTTCATCCTCATTCAATGTGATTATCATTTTATTAAAATTGTATTTATAAATTTGTAGGGGATATCTTTTTTTGTTTTTAGATCCTCTTTTTTTTGTTTTTAGTCATAATTATTAATTTTTAATGCATTATCACGTGATATCAATAATATAATAAATAAATAATATGAAATTATAGAAATTATACCAGTAATATATATTCCTTTAATATTACTAGGATCAGTCCTAAATAAAATTAAAGATGCTATAGAATTTGCAATAATAAATGAACAGTAAATACCTATTATAAAAAGCATAAAATACTTATTATTACTATATTTATCTACTTTAATACTATAATGAATAAAAAGTATAATAGATATAATAAAAGATATAGCAATATTTGAAGACATATTTCCAGTTATCATTTCATTAAATAGGTTATTTGATGGTGTAGGTGTAGGTGTAGGTGTTGGTGTAGATGTTGGTGTAGAACCATATGTTGATTGTAAACCATTATAAGCCACTAAAAATGACATACTACACATCATACCTATAATTAATAATGTTACCAAACTAATCTCTAAGAACAACCCCATTTTTAAAAAATAAATAAAAAAATGTTCTCTTTAAAAAAAGAAAAAATATGTCCTCAACATTTATTATCATTACAATAATCATCATATTATCAATATATATATACATATCCTGTGAATCATTTGAAAATACCTTATATTCTACTTTATATCCATTAGCTCATACATATATACCATCTATAAAATCAAATCCAGAGAGACCAAAATCATTGACATATGTTAACATAACAAATACAAAATATTATAATATTAAAGAGATACTAGATCAGGTAGTTAGAAATAAAGGTATTATAAAAGGTAATGTAATAGAATATCCATCATATTTTTTTGCAGGATCTACATGGCCTGGATGTTTACCAAGACCATTATATCAAGGATCATGTGGTTCTTGTTGGGGTTTTGCTGCTACAGCTGCTTTAAGTTCTAGATTTTATATAGAATCTTGTGGACCTGTTTGTAAAAATTATCCACAAATTAATTTTGGGTCGTTAAATAATGTTGCATATAATTTAAATGTTATATATAAATTTAATACATTGTATTTAACAGATGTGTTTAAATATCTGGATAAAAATAAAAACGGATCAATATCATTTGATGAATGGATGTCAAGTATATTAACATATCAAAAACTTATAACTGATAACGGAACGTCATATGTAGAAAAATATAAAATTTATCAAATACTAGTTTATATTCTTAATTATCAAAGTCTAGGTTCTATTAACTTATTCAATAAGCATCAAGTTATTGATAGAATAAGAGAATCTTATGATATATGGTCCTCTTTATTTAATGTTGCTGTTAAAGGAGAAGATAAAGGAATTCCTATAGATTCTTTTGAAAAATTCTGGTTCAATGAACCTATAACACTATCGTCAGAAAAATTAATCACATGTTGTAATACATGTTCATTATCAGAAGGTGCATGTGCAGGATCTACTCTTGAAGAAGCATGGAAAATGTTAAGGGAGCAAGGAACGCCTACAGCATCATGTATAGGTTATAATTTGGATTCATGGTATAATGGACAAAAAACACCTACATGTAATGATGTACAAGGACCTTATTATTCTTTTTGTTCTGGTTATATAAATTCGTCGATATTTACAGAGTCTGGTAATAACAATAATAACAATAAACATGATCTCGTAAAACAATATATAGATGAAATAGATTCATTAAATATGGATCCAGTAACAATTCCGTATGATTATAAAGACCTTCCATGGACAGAACCGCAGTTGTTTAGATTTAGAGCAAAAAATGTTTACAAAGTAAAAAATGATGTAATTATGATACAAAGAGAAATAATGGAAAGAGGTCCAGTGACAAGTGCATTAACACTTTATTATGATTTTGTATATAAATTTGGAAAACATGGTGGACAAAATTATAAATTGGGAACAAATCCTATTGGTTCAGAAGAAACATCATTAATATATGCATGGGATGGAAATCAACCGGAGGGTATGGAACCAGAGGGACATTCTATAGTTATTGTTGGTTGGGGATCTTTTGTATATAGAGACTATAATAAAGAATATGAACTACCATATTGGATTTGTTTAAATAGTTGGGGTGTTAATTGGGGTCATTCTGGTTCTGTATTATATAATAATCGGGGTGGACTTCCTGAAAATATGAAAAGTGGGGGATATTTTTGGATTGTCAGAGGACTTGATATGTGTTCTATAGAAGGTAATGTAATAGCTGGACAGCCTGATTTAGATAATATATCATATAAAGGGGTTCCTGAAAGATATGGTTGGGGATTAGAACCGCCGAATAATAGTGATGTTGTTTATATAGCTACAAATATTGAATCAAATACTACCACACCTACAGAAGGTCCTAAAGATGTTTTTACGGTAGTTTATGAAAAACCATTATCTGGTGGAGGATATTATTCAGATCATATAGGTCCTAATACATTTTTTGTGAAATCTATGGATCCCCCGTCCCCATTTACATTATTTTGGCCATCTGACAGACCTGTGTATAAAATAGGTAGTATACTTGATGATGTAGCAGATATAACATTGGATAATTATATAAAAATTGATGCAAAGAGTGGTGATATTATTAAACGAATTATGAATATACAAAAAAATCCGTTAATTATTATTGATGATGAACAGATGCAGGTAATATCATTTGAGGATTCTGATATAATTAATGTTTATAGAGCTGTTAATAATTCTTCATTACAAAAACATACAAAAAATTCAGAAATAAGGGTTATGCCATATAATCAATTAAGTGTTCCAATTTTGAATGTTATTACAAAATAGGATAAAAAATAAAAAAATGTACAATAAAAAATAAAAAAGTGTATAATAAAAATGACATAATTTATAATGTCTGATGCTAATGGTTCTCAAGATATAAATTGTGAATTAAAGTATATACTTCCTATAGAACTAGTTGGAAATCATATGAGAATCAATTATATTAATTTTAATTTGTTATTACCATGTTTAAAAGTACGAATAAATAATTATGAGCAATATTTGGTTTTTTTAGGTTATGGTTATACTTTTTTATATAAAACTAATTGTGAGTATCATTTTTCAATGGATTTTGACATATTGTATTTAACAACTGTGGTAAAATCTGATAATTTTTTGTTAGTTGTTGATAATAATAATAAAAAAAATATTCTTATAATGATTGATCCAGATATTAATAATAAATTAGCTAAATATTGTTTGCAAAGTGATGTCTCTAAAGATATATGTATTACAAGTTATATAAAATTAAACATTGTAAAAAAGGACAAGGTTCGTGTACATTTTAAATATGATAATAAATTTATAATGTCGCAAGATACTAGGACCTTAAAAATTACATTACAATATTGTGATAATACCACTACTAAAAAATATTTACTAATTCAAGAAAATAATGGATATTTGGAACTTTCATTAAAAGATTATGTAACTGAACATTATATGAATATATTAATGAATGATAAACTTTCTTTTAGCAATGTTTGATAAAAAACGAAAAAAACAAACGAAAAAAAAACAAAAACAAAAAAATAAAGGTCCTACAAAAAAATAACATAATTTCATAAAATGTCAATAGATTCTGAAATTTTTAAATTAATAAAACTTGTACCAAACTTTCCAAAAATGGGTATAAATTTTAGACATATTGGACCATTACTTAAAAATACAACTTTATTTAAACAAACAATCAAAACACTTTTAGATAATATAGATATATCATCAATCGATATTGTATGTGGTATTGATGCTAGAGGGTTTATATTATCTACGGCTGTGCAGTATGAAACGGGTATTCCTCAGGTTCTTATAAGAAAGAAATCAAAATTGCCTAGTGAAGATAAATGGACAGCTAGTTATAATAAAGAATATGGTACATGTTTTGATACAATAGAATTAGAAAAAGATTCGATTAGGTCTGGACAAAATGTGTTAATAGTTGATGATTTAATTGCAACAGGTTCTACGATACAGGCTGCAATAGAACTTATTCATAAAGCAGGTGCAAAAGTTCATAGTATTATTTCAATAATAGAGTTTAGTGATTTGAAGCCAAATTTTAAAGATATTAATCAAATTGCATATTTTTCGATGAAATCAACAAATAATAATATGATCCTAGATGATGAAGTTAAAGTTATAAATTCATTGAAGGTCTGTAAAAATGTTAAATATGATAAAAATGATGATTTACCTGTGTTGATGTGGCATCCAACGCTTGAAAATTTAGCGAAGTCATTTTTATATAATTCTAATTTGCGTCCTAGTTATATTTCATGGGATTATTTTCCTGATAAATGGCCAAATATTGTATTTGAACCTAGTGATACGTTAGTAGATAAAGAAGTAATTTTTTTGATGAATTTATCAAAAAAAGAAATTTTTCTAGAACAATTAGCTCTAATAGTAGCACTACCAAGACAATTAATAAGAACCTTAGAAATAGTTGTGCCCTATTTAGGTCCTGGTACGCATGAAAGAGTGGAATATTCAGGACAATTAGCAACTGTTGAACCTCTTTTAAAAATAATTAGTTCGTCTGTACCGCTTACTAGAAGTGGTCCTTCTATTATACGTATTGTAGATATACATGCATTGCAAACTAGGTTTTATATAAATGATAATATGGTTATGAAATTGAGTAGTGGAATACCTGTGTTGTTGCAAACAATAGATGATAATATAGTGATTGCTTTTCCTGATGATGGTGCTTATAAAAGATTTAAATATTTTGTTCAGTCACGACCTCATATTGTTTGTAGTAAATTGAGAATGGATTCTTCGAGAAGAATTTGTATATCAGATTATTTTAATTGGTCTTATAACAATGCTGAACTTTATAAAAATGTAATAATTGTTGATGATCTTGTACAATCAGGTAATACATTAATAGAATGTGCAAAAGCACTTAAAAATGCTGGTTTTGTAAATATATCTGCATATGTTACACATGCTGTATTTCCTAATGATTCTTGGATGAAGTTTGTAGATAATGATATTATTAAAGATTTTGTGGTCTCTAATACTAATCCAGAGGTTACATCATTGCTTAGAAATAGAAAGCCTTTTACGGTATTAGATATATCAGAGCAGGTTATTAATGATATTGCTAAGTATAATAAAAAGTTGAAGAATATTAATAGATCTCACGTAAACTAATTAAATAATTTATTTTTGTTATGTTAAATGTCAGTTGAATTTTGGAATTCTAGACCATGTAACATAAAACATTCAAACAAAGAAATAGGTACTCTAGAGTACTTTGAAGAAGTTTCTGCACGTAAATACCATGTAGAGAGTCATATATTAGAATTTGCAGAATTTGAAAAATGGTCTGGTAAGAAGGTATTAGAGATAGGATGTGGTATAGGTACTGATATGATATCTTTTTTGAGACATGGTGCTATTTATACGGGTATAGATTTGTCGGATAAATCTATATCTCTTGCAAAAAAGAGATCTTTAGTTTATAATTATGATGTATCATTATATGTTGCTGATGTTTCTAATTTAGATCTTTTGAAAAAATTATTAAAAGATAACAAATATGATTTAATTTATAGTTTTGGAGTTTTACATCATGTTGAAAATATTAATAATGCTATAAAATCATGCAAATACTTTCTAAAGGAAAATGGTGTTCTCAAGATAATGTTATATGCTACTAATTCTTGGAAAAATTTTAAGATACAGGATGATTTAGATCAATTTGAGGCACAATATGGAGTACCTATTGCAAATACATATACTAAAAAAGAGGTACAAGATCTTCTAGAAGATGATTTTATAGATATTGATATTTATCAGACTCATATTTTTCCTTATAAAATTGATAAATATAAAAATTATGAATATGAAATGGAGGATTATTTTAAGTGTATGTCTGCTGATCTTTTCAAATGTCTTGAAAAAAATTTGGGATTTCATTTATGTATTACTGCTAAATATCGTATTAGACATTGATATGTTTTAAAAAATCTGAACATTCGTTGATTATGTCAGAAACTACTAAATATAAATTAAAATTTTTTTTTTTTATGTTGAAATTAATTTGAATGATTTCGTTATATATATTTGAATTTATAAAATTTTTATTTGCTTCCAGAAATTTTAAATAATTATAAGAATAATCATTATATTTAGATATATAATGTTCATTATTATATTCATCTTTTAATAAATCATTTGCAGATGAAATAAAATTAATAAACTCTTGACTTTGAATTATTTTATCACAATTCATTATATTTTTAGAATCAAAATATGTCCTTAGTATAAATTTAATTCCATATTTATATGCGTCGTATAAATTATCAAATACACAATTATGTTTATTGTCTAATACAGAAACTTCATAAACGAATGACATTTTATAAAAAAACAAATATAATTTATGTTTTTTGTTTTTTATAAATATATCATAACATCATATTATTATCTAAGTTTTTATTAGAGTCGTAAATAACACAAACATCATCAATATTTACTAAATCTAAACTTTCATTACTTAATTTATTATATATTTCTTTTGCTAAATTTTTAGATGATCTTACAACAATTATAATTTCAGAATTACATAAATTTAGCATAGGAAAGCATGATTGATATTCATTACATATATCTAATATGATGTCAAATATACTTACAGTTTTTACGGATTTATTTGATTTATTTTCTTTAAATATTAGTCTATATTCATTATATGATTTTTCAGAATTATCAGAGTTATTATAAATTTTATATAATTCCAATCTCTTTCTAATTATTTTCATATTATATCCTTCAATCAATTTTGTAATATGTTCAAATTCCATAAGATCATATATATCATCAGATACATTATATTCTTTATTGACAAATTTAGATATAATATATTGATTATTTGTGATTTTATTAAATGGATTATAATATGTCATAAATGACAGTGTAAAATTATGTATTTTTGAAAATGACCATAATGTAACAAAATCTTCATTAGATATGTCTATATTGAAAGAAATTTTAAATAACATTTATTAATTTGTTTATGTGGTTGTTTTTAACTTTTTTTTTTTTTAAATAAATAAATTCCGTAAACTTATAATTAGCTGATTTATAATATGTTGTATATTGCTGTTATTAGTTATATAATATCAATATTGATAAATATACCTAAATTACCAAAACATTTAAGATTGAATCCTTTAAGTATTATTACAAAAAGTACGCAATATTTTACATTACTTGGACATATCCTATTTATATTTCATTTATTATTTGAAAATATTAGATTAATTGCATCACTTACATTGATTATAGAAACGCTTGTTTTTCTTTTGTATCATGGAATAGTAATAATCTCAAGAAATCCATATTTATTAATGTATGAGTCTGAACATGTTAATATTAATGAAGTTACAGGACTTTATCCAAAGCCATTAACTATTAAAAATTTATTTATATATATATTTATACATTTAAATCATACAATATTTCCAATTTATTCATGGATTAATATAATATATCATAAACATTTTATAGCAAATGAGGATATTATATTAGTATTATGTATGGTATTTTCATTTATGACGTGGAATGAATTTGCGTGGTATTTACATGGAATTTCTGGATATCCGTTACAAAAAATTATACATGATATAAGTCCGTCATTATATAGATATACTAAAATAATAATACTTATTTTTTCTTTAATAATTGCTAAAATTATTCAAGGTCTTATTACATGTTTTTAATGTTTTATATAGTTTTTTATTATTATCTAGTTTTTTATTATTATCTAGTTTTTACATAAGAAACAAATAAAATTGAGTGCCTAATATAGCAGTTTTAAAACATCCATAAAATGCGGCATTTACAGAGCATATAACTACTATCGGTATAGATATTAATTTAATTATGTTGCTAGCAATACCTATGTTATATGCTAAAGAACAATTTGATTGATCTGCAGGGGATAATGAATTAATTGTACTGGGATTATTTGAAATTGTTAGAATATTATTAGGGGAACAGTATTGAATTGCTATTATATCTAGTACTATTGAAAAAAGGTACATAATAATTGCGAATATGAGAAATTTTATTGATAGTTTGCATTTTTCTAGTTCAGTTCCTTGGATATTTTCTGTTTTTACATTTTCTTTTTTGCTTATTTTAATCTTTTTATTAACCATTTTTATAAATAACAATAATTTTTCTTTTATTTTTTCTGAATTCTTAAAAAGAAAGATGATTACTACAAATATTCCAATGACACCAATCCAGTTAAGTATAAATAATAACAATGATACACTAAACAAATCGATGTTATTAGCTAATTATGGAACAAATCTTATAAATGCTAACGAATTAGCAAAGATTAGATCTACTGGTAATTTTAATCCAGCACCAACCTATGAACTTACTACTGATAGAGGATCTGATTATAGACTTGCATATTCTATGTATGAGAATAAAAAACCTGAGATACCTAATCCTTATTCGATACCGAAACAAGAGTTTAACAATTTTTTACAATATAATGAACTTGTAAAACCAACAGATATAAATTATGTAGTAGGATCATCAAATGTTTTTGATGAAAATCCAAATGATTGGAACATACCTGATTTTGCATGTTCAAGAGGTTCATCACAATATGTAGTATGGGCATCAAAGGCATTGAAAATGACTCCAACTGTTTTGATGCTTATGTATTTTAGTAAAGAAAATGTTGATTATTTATTAGATACATTAACTAGTGAAGTTTATAGAATTAGATCAGTAGTTATAAAAAGACAAAATGTAGACACACTTTTAAATATAATGGTAAATTTATTTGAATATGCAATACAAGGTTGGTTACCTCATAGTGGAAATTTAAATAAACCATATCCAAGAGGTGATATACCTATAGGTTCTGAGGGTCCTGCATCATTTCAGGATCAATTGCTTAGACTTAATAAATCTACTATGGAAGAACTTGTTAAACAGGTTTTGTCAGGTATAGATATGTATAAACAATATTATATGGATGCTTCTAGTTTGCCGATGCCTCTCACAAGACCTGTTTTCACTTCCGAAAAAGGTTCAAGAGTATTGTCGCAAAATATTGGATTTCATGATAGTAAAGCGACATCTAAAGAAATTACTGATTATAATGAGAGATATAATATATTAAGATATTCTGATAGACAGACTTCTTAAATAGCTTTGTAGTAGGAACCGTAAAAAATTTCAGGTTCTATTGGTTCTGGATTGAGTGGATTGTTGATTGAATTTTCGAAGTACCATGTAAAAAAGAAAGGTTCATTATTTACTTTATGTATATAATTTGTAATGTCATTACATAACGTAGTGATGTAATTATCTCTTATTTCTTTTTGTTTTTTTATATCTAAAATTACATCAGATGAAATAAGTTTTAAAAATATGTCTTTAGGATAATATTTCAATAGTTTATCAATAGCATTATTATGTAATGCAGGAATTTTATTATTTAAAAATTTTTTTAAATGAGATATTTGATCAAAATATATTTCATGATCACTGTTAACATTAAAATATATTTTATTGAGTTTTGACTCATTGTAAAGTTTTAACAATTGTGGAATATTTATAAAAGAACCATATATACTACTACCGTTATCCAAATATCTAATTTCATACCTTTTAAATTGTGTGTATAATGTTTCAAAAGTTGTTAAATTATTATACATGCCTAAATTTTGACAGAATTTCTTGTTTAATTGTTCAATTTTATTGTAATCAAATTCTGGAAATAATAACCCAAACCCCATACAATGATATTTATATAGTCTTGTTTTATAAGTAGGACTTGTTTTCATAGGATCTACTACAATATAACCTGTTGAATAAGTATATAATGATATAGGAGTTAATAATATATCATTACCATCATAAAGTACTGAAGATGAAGTTACGTCAAATTGTCCTATAATGGAGCTTTTATTATCGAATATTTTTGTGATAAATTGAATGACAACATTTGGTAAGTGGATGTTATATACATATTCATTTTTTGAACTTGTAACATTGTGGTCACCCAAAGTTATTTTTAAATGTTCTTCAATAATAAGAATCACATGTTCTGCATATGAACTGTCACAATTGTAGAAAAAACAATCAATATCTTTGACAGTATCATAATTATACTTGTTTAAAATATGTCTACATAAATGGCCTCCAGCGACTACCATACACGTACTTGCTTCAGGTACGTTTTTAAAAATTTCTTCCATAAGTTTTGGTTTTGAGAAGTTTAGATTATTATTATAACTGAATGAATTTATTTTTAATTTTTTGATATTCTTTATATTTTTAAATGTTAATGTATTAATATTTACAAGAGGCCATAAATTGTTTATTTTATATTCTCTATCTTTTTTTACTAGATTATCTAATTCGTTAATATCTTGTTCATTAAATGTTTGTTGGTTATCTGTTTGTTGGTTATCTGTTTGTTGATTATCTGTTTTTTCTTCTGTAGTACTAGGTAATGTTTTTACTATTTCTAAAAGTTTATCAATATCATTGTTAAATGTTGTATCAGTATTTTTAAGAGCTTCCAATATTGATTGTAAGTTTGATGACATTATATAATTTTTAATAGAAATAATTTTAAATTCTTTTATTTTTTTAAAAAAAAAAAAATTTAAGAATATATATGAATTAATTTATAATGGATAGTTCGATATTTTTTAATAGACCAAATAGTTTGGCCAATTTTGTTGGATCAAATGAAATAATAAATGTTATATCTGAAAATTTGTTTAATTTAAATGGTTCTCATTTTTATTTAATTTCAGGAAGTACTGGAACAGGTAAAACCACTCTGTCAAAAATTATTGCAGGAATATTACAATCTGGTAAAAAATTTGGGACGATAGAAGAATTATGTAACTACAATGTTGATGAAAAAACTATAAAAGGTATAAAATTTATTAATGCGTCAAATAATAACGGAATAGATGATATTAGAAAAATAATTGATGATTTGAAATATTTACCTATAGATCATCCTAATAAAATTATAATATTTGATGAATGTCATTTATTAACAACAGCTGCACAAAATGCACTTTTAACTGAGACTGAAGATATTAAAAAACATATATATTATATTATGTGTACTACACAAATAAATAAGGTCATTGAAGCATTGAGAAGAAGGGCTTTTGTTATATCATTAAATAGGTTAAATGATGATGATCTGCTTAAATTTTTAAATAATGTCCATAATAATGTAACTAAATATTATGAAACAAATGTGGATATAAATGATTTATATAAAAAATTATGTTCTCAAGATATATATAGTCCTGGTTTGATATTACAAGTATGTGAGAAATATTATAATGGGCTTGAAATAAATGATGCTGTAAGTGAGAGTACATTAAATGTTATAAAATTATGTAGATCTATAGTTAGTGGTAAAATACCATATCAAGAAATGTCAGAAATTAAACAAAATGATGTTCATCATGTTATGACAGTTATTAATAGTTATTTGAGAAAAATGTTGGTAAATTCAAAAAATAATAATGATGCATTAAAAGTTGCCAAGGCAATGAAATTTATGTCCGAAGTAAATACTAATTATGATCTTAATACTTTATTAAGTTCTATAGTATTCGTAACTTTATTATATAATTAAATTTGTTTGTTAGTTATAAATGAAGAATATTTTTACTGAGAATCCTAAAGATGATCCAGGAGATCTTCATGACAAATTTAAATGGGATTTTGATGAAAAGTGTATGGTAAGTTTACGAGAAGGAGGTCATGTTTATAAAATGAATGATGATGATAAAAAGAATCTTAAAATTTTAACATTTTTAAGATATGAAATAGAAAGATTATGTATAGAATTGGATAATATAAAACATTTGTATAAAGATGATAAATTTTTGAGACCTAGGATAAAATTATTTTTAGAAATACATAAAAATAATAAAGGTAAAAATTACACATTAAATGAAATTCCATTCTATGTTTTGAAAGATCAATATGAAGGTTTAAATAAACCGAAAATGAGATATTATTCTAATAAAGAGTCTATAGGAAAAGATGGTAATATAAGATGTAAAAGGAGAGATATATTTTTAAAGTTGAGGACTCCTACTGGATGGATGTCAAAAAAATTTATAAGAAATTTAATATTACATGAAATAGCACATACTGGATGTAATCATGTACAATGGAGACCAGATGATCATGGTGATGATTTTAAGGTTTTTGAGTCTGTTTTAGTTTTTGTTGCAAATGATATAAATTTTTTTCCTGTTTAATTTAGATATGGTTCATTATTTCATTATTCCTATGTAACATATTCATCATTGTTCTACATTCATGACATGCTTTTATAAGTTGTTCCCACCTTTCAATAGCAATTTTTACTTCTTCTTCAGATGGTTTATTACAAGACCATATATTATTATTAATACAATATTTTAATATATTAATATTTGTTGTATATATATTAGTTCCTTCATCTCTAAATTGAACAGCATAATAACAATCTCCTCCATCCCTTCCTTTAGACTCTCTCTTAACTATATCTTTCCAGTTAAGCGCATTTATGATATCTTTTGTAGGATCCTCTGGTAATTTAAATGGTGGATAAGGTTCGTTTAGATATTGATAAGGTAACCATTTATATTTATGATTTAATAATTTTGAACAATCATTAAATACGGCTTTTTTTAAGGAACTCATTTTATATAATTAATATCCAAATAATTTTAATATATTTTTTTTTTTAAAAAAACAAAAAAGAGAGAGATCCTAACATTTTTATATAATTCTTATAAAATATTAGGATATCACAAAAATTAAATGTATCATTTTGGAATGGAACCCCTACCAAGAGAAATTGTTAATTTACAAATTTTACCTACATCTTCACAGGAAGTTAATGGTGAAACGAGAAGGACTAGTATATTTTTACATAGACAAGAGATATGGGAGTTACCAAGAGAACTTATTAATTTACAAACTTTTACTAGACGAGAAGAAATACATATGATACCAAATGAACTTATTAATTTACCAACTTTTACTAGGTCATTGGATCATCCAGAGACAAAAATTGATTATAAAATTAAAAATAATAAAATACCTATAGAAGAAACAGAAGATGAAGATTTACAATGTATTGTATGTGTAACAAATAAGAAAAATTGTAGAGTTGATTGTGGACATTTATATTGTATAACATGTATTTCTAAATTAAATCCTAAAAAGTGTCCTATGTGTAGAAAAGACTTTAGTGATTTTGTTTGTATTTAATATCTAACAAAGATTCTGATTATATAATATGTTGAGATTAAATTTAAATTACATTCGTGTAATATTTATGTAATTTTGTTGTGAGATCTAAAAAAAGTCTTAGGAATTAAATAATTATTTTTTATAAATGATTAAAGTGTGGTTTGATAATATTTTAGAATTGAAAAAATATGTTATATATAATGATATTTCAAATATTTTGGTATCTTTAAAGAATTTAACTGATGATGATGTCAATGATAATATTGATATCTTTAAAGAAATACAATATTTGAAGTGTTCAGATACACAAATTATGAAGATACCAAAAGAATTTACTAATTTGATGTCTCTAGATTGTAGTTTTACAAGGATAACAGAGATACCAAAAGAATTTGTTAATTTGAGGTATCTATATTGTAATTTTACAAATATCATGGAGATACCCAAAGAACTTGTTAATATTTATAGTTTAGATTGTAGTTTTACAAGGATAACAGAGATACCCAAAGAACTTGTTAATATTTATAGTTTAGATTGTAGTTATACAAATATTACAGAAATACCCAAAGAACTTGTTAATATTTCTAGTTTAGATTGTAGTTATACAAATATTACAGAAATACCCAAAGAACTTGTTAATATATTAGAACTAGATTGTTTCTTTACACAAATAACAATTCCAGAAACTTTAGATCTTTTAGAAAATATTCGTAGTAATGTTATAACTTTACAAAAACATAAATCAAATGTTCTTAGATATAAAAATAAAATCAAAAATATTATTAAAAAGAGTAATATGTTAAATAATGATGTTCTCAATTTAATATGTTCTTATATCTAAAAAATTGAAGTGCGATTCTTTATATAAAGAACTTATTGACTTCAATGGTTAATTTCCTATATATTGACGTTTAGACTGTTATGATACACATTTACATAAATACTTAAAGATGTTGATAAATATATAAAAATAAAAATCTAAAAGATAAAAAATATATAAAAATAAAAATCTAAAAGATAAAAAATATATAAAAAGGAATGAATTTAGAAATACCTTCCGAAAAATTTCAATATATATCACAAATAATATCTTATGATAAAAATTATGATATTTCAAATATTATAGTAATGATATATTTTCCTTTAAATGATGATGATATCCTTAATAATATTAATATCTTCAAAAAAATACGATATTTAAATTGTTCATATTCTGAAATTACAACGATACCAAAAGAACTTATCAATTTACATTATTTAGACTGTTCAAAGACACAAATTACAGAGATACCAAAAGAACTTATTAATTTACAATATTTATGTACATATTTTACAATACTAACAAAAATACCAAAAGAACTCAATAATTTACAATATTTATATGCACAACATACACCACTTACAGAAATACCAAAATCTTTTGTTAATTTACGACATTTACAGTGTTCTTATGCAACATTTACAGAGGTACCCAAAGAACTTATTAATTTACAACAACTATGGTTACATAAGGTACCAATCAATGAAATTCCTAATAGTCTTATTAATTTACAAGAACTAACTTGTTGTAATACAAATATAACAATAATACCTAAAGTTCTCATTAATTTAAGATATCTAAATTGTTATAATACAAAAATTACAGAGATACCAAAAGAACTTATTAATTTACAATATTTAGATTGTTCAATGACGCAAGTTAAAGAAATACCAAAATCTTTTGTTAATTTACAAAAATTATATTGTTCAGAGACACAAGTTAAAGAAATACCAAAATCTTTTGTTAATTTACAAAAATTATATTGTTCAGAGACACAAGTTAAAGAAATACCAAAATCTTTTGTTAATTTACAAGAATTATATTGTTCAGAGACACAAGTTAAAGAAATACCAAAGGAACTTGTTAATTTACAAAAATTATATTGTTTAGAGACACAAGTTAAAGAAATACCAAAGGAACTTGTTAATTTACAAAAATTATATTGTTTAGAGACACAATTTAAAGAAATACCAAAGGAACTTGTTAATTTACAAAAATATTGTTTAGAGACACAAGTTAACGAAATACCAAAATCTTTTGTTAATTGATACAAAGATCACAGAAATTCCAGCTACTTTAAATTTTTTAGTTTATTGAGAGCGATTTTATTACTTTTAGAAGTTAGTAAGTATAAAAATGAAATATAAAAGGTCTCTATAAATAATGATGTCATTAATATAATATTAAGATCTAAAAATAAAATCAAAGATATTATTAAAAAGAGTAATATGTTAAATAATGATGTTCTTAATGTAATATGTTCTTATATTTAAAAATAAAAAGACTTATGTATAATATATAATTATTTATAAATGTATTTTAATAATATACAAGAATTAATATATTATGATAAATTTAATGATATTTCAAGTATTAAAGTATACTTAAGTTATAATTTTACTGATAATGATATCTTAAATAATATTGATATCTTCAAGAAAATACAACAATTAGATTTTAGTGAAACATTAAATCTAGTACATAAGCCACAAATCACAAGGATTCCAAAAGAACTTATTAATTTAAAGATACTAAATTGTAGTAATACAATAATTAAAAATATACCCAAAGAACTTATCAAGTTACAAGAATTATATTGTTGGGATACTCAACTTACAGAAATTCCAAAAGAATTTATTAATATACAAATCATAGACTTGTCTAAAACATCAATTACAATGGTACCAAAAGAGTTTATTAACTTACAAGAATTATATTGTTCATATACACAAATTACAATAGTACCAAAAGAGTTTATTAAATTACAAAAATTAAGTTGTTCAAATACACAAATTACTGAGATACCAAAAGAACTTATTAACTTACAAAAATTATATTGTCAAGAAACACGAATAAAAGAGATACCAAAAGAACTTATCAATTTACAATGTTTATATTGTAATAATACAAATATCACAGAGATACCAAAAGAACTTGTTAACTTACAAGAATTATATTGTTCAATGACAAAAATTCCAATTACTTTAAATCTTTTAAAAAATATTATTTGTAATTTCATCACTTTAGAAGAACATGAAGCAAATGTTCTTAGATATAAAAAGGAAATTAAAGATATCATTAAAAATAATAATAAGTTAAATAACGATATCAATAATTTATTATGTTCTTATATATTCTAAAAATAAAAAAACTTAGGTCTAAAAATAAAAAGACTTATGTCTAATATCATGTTTTTTATTGATGTATCAAAATTAATTTCTTATGATAAAAATCATGATATTTCAATTATTAGAGTGAGTTTAAATTTTACTTTTTATGATAATGATATCTTAAATAATATTGATATCTTCAAGAAAATACAAGAATTAAATTGTAGTAAGACAATATTAACACGGGTACCTAAAGAACTTGTTAACTTACAATATTTAGATCTCTATAATACAAAAATTACAGAAATACCAAAAGAACTTGTTAACTTACAAGAATTATATTGTTCAATGACAAAAATTACAGAAATACCAAAAGAACTTATTAGACTAAGAACATTAAATTGTTCAGATTCTAAAATCAAAGGAATCCCAAAAGAACTTATTAATATTTCTAGATTAGATTGTCATCATACAAACATAACAGATATTCCAAAAGAACTTATTAATTTAATAACTTTATATTGTTCAGGTTCTCAAATCACAAGAATCCCAAAACTTGTTAATTTAAAGAACCTAACTTGTAATAATACAAAAATTACAGAGATACCTAAAGAACTTGTTAACTTACAAGAATTATGTTGTTCAGACACACAGATTACAAAGATACCCAAAGAACTTATTAATTTAATATATATAGATTGTTCAAATACTCAAATTACTGAGATACCAAAAGAACTTACTAGTGTAAAAGAATTAATTTGTAGTTATACACAAATTACAGAGATACCAAAAGAACTTATCAATATTATCAAATTATTCTATACTAAAACAAGAATCACAGAAATTCCAGTTACTTTAGAACGTTTAAATTATATACAGAGTGATGTAATTTGTATCCTTGAACATAAATCAAATGTTCTTAGATATAAAAATAAAATCAAAAATATTATTAAAAAGAGTATGTTAAATAATGATGTTCTCAATATAATATGTTCTTATATATTCTAAAAATAAAAAAGATTATAAATTATAATTAGTTTATACAAATGATTTTCAATAATATATCAGAATTAATATTGTATGCTGAACATAATGACATTTCTAACATTGATATACAATTAGATACATGTACAAATGATGTTCTCAAAAATCCTATCCTTAAAAAAATAAGTTCTTTAAATATAATAGATACTGATGTAACAGAAATACCAAAAGAACTTATTAATATTTCTAGATTAGATTGTCAAGGAACATATATTACAATGATACCAAAAGAACTTATTAATTTACATTCTTTAAATTGTAAGTTTACATACATAAAAGGAATAAAAAAGGTAGAATGTGTAAAAAGAGTACAAAAGGTAAAATGGATAAAAGGAATACCAAAAGAATTTATTAATTTGAGGTCTTTAGATTGTTCAAGGACACAAATTACAGAGATACCTAAAGAACTTGTTAATTTACAATATTTAAAATGTAGTAAAACTTATATTAAAGAGATACCAAAAGAACTTATTAATTTACAATATTTAAAATGTGGTAATACAAACATTTCATGGATCCCCAAAGAACTTATTAATTTACAATATTTAAAATGTGGTAATACAAACATTTCATGGATCCCCAAAGAACTTATTAATTTACAATATTTAAAATGTTCAAGAACACAAATTACCAAGATACCAAAAGAACTTATTAATTTGTATACTTTAGATTGTTCAGAAACACAAATTACAAAGATACCAATATCTTTTATTAATTTAAGGATCTTAGATTGTAGTTATACACAAATTACGAAGATACCAAAAGAACTTGTTAATATACAAGAATTACACTGTTGGGATTCTAAAATAAAAGAACTTCCAGTAACTTTAGATCTTTTAGAAAATATTTATGATGATATTATCACTTTAGAAGAATATAAAGCAAATGTTCTCAGATATAAAAATGAAATCAAAGACATTATTAAAAATAGTAATATCCTAAACAATGATGTTCTCAATTTAATATGTTCTTATATTTAAATATACTATAATGATATTATTTAAGTTTATCTTTTTTTAAGACCTTAACACCTTTTTTAGATACTAAATAATAATACATTAATATTAATACAACAATAGCAATAATTGCAACACCAACACCTAATACAGTATTAGATATCATGGTAAAATGTTCTTTACAATCTTGTACACAATTTACTTTACAATGATTATTAGTACATGAAAGTTTGCATTTTTTCCCACAATATTCAGCGGGCTGACTTGATATAACATTATTTATTATATTTCCTATACTAGGTTGTCTTGTAACAAATTCTGTGGGTGATGATGTTAATAGGGTTGTTCCATTATCATTTATAAAATGCATTTTAACTCCCACGAATGGCATTAAATTTTCGGTTATATCTTTTATAACCCAAGGAATCTTCCATTCTGAAGGAGATATATCAACAAATTTATATGTTAATATCGGCATATTTCTATCATCTAGAGGATACTTTTTAGAAAGCCATAATTTATCAGTTGGTGATAATGTAAAATTGGGTCTAGTAGGATTTGGTCCTATTATCCATGAATCAGGAAGCCAATATAACATTATTGAATATTTATCAAAAGTTGATCCAGTATAATCACAACCTTTATTATCCTTTTGACAAGTATAAACATGTATAGTATTAGCATATGCTTCTTCTTTAGTCATACCATGTGCTAAATACCATTGATTTACAGCTTGTTGATCTAATTTAATAGGAGGAGAACCTCCTAATGCATTTTGATGTTCATGTAACATTCCAAGACTGTGACAAAATTCATGTATTGTAGTGCCTCCAGGGACCCAATTGCTTGGATAACAATCATGATTTTGTTCATATGTATTTGATACACCTGGAGGACATGCGCTTGTAGTAAAATCTTTGTAATTTCTTAATATTTCATTTCCTGTAGGTTCTGCAGGAGCTTGATATTTTTTCCCATTAAATTCAAAAGGTCCTACAGGAGGATCTATGAAACCCAAATTCATTGCAGGTTCTGTACTTTGTGTTTCATTACCTATATATGACCATGACTGTTCAGTTCCACATGATGTACATCCAGGATATGTACCAAAAGTTATTGTGATTAATGGTTTATCTCCAGGATGCCATAATGTATTTATTTGAAATAAAGCTCTTGTAAGTCCTGGTTGAGTTTCTTTTGCTTTATATAATGGTACTATTGTTCTTTCAATACATGGTCCTATATGTCTATGTTTATAAGTGATTTCAGGTGATTTTGACATTTAAAGGTATAAAATAAAAAATATTCAAATTCTAGATATAAGAACATAATAAATTAGAGACATCATCATTTAGGACATTACCATTTTTAATAATATCTTTAAGAATATTTTTATATCTGAGAACATTGTCTTTATGTTGTTCTAAAGTTATATAATTATGATTAAAATGTTTTAAACTATCTAAAGTATATGGAATTTCTGTTATCCTTGAATCCGAACAATATAAACTAGAAATATTAATAAGCTCTTTTGGTATCTCTATAATTGGTGTCATAGTACAGTCTAAAAAGTATAATTTAACAAGTTCTTTTGGAATCTTTGTAATTTGTGTCTGTGGACATTTCAAATATCTCAATTTAATGAGGGTATTAGGTATCTCAGAAATTTGTGTCTTTGAACAATATAATGTCTCTAGATTAATAAGTTCCTTAGGTATCTCATTAATTTGAGAACCCGAACAACATAATTCTTGTAAATTAATAAGAACATTCGGTATATTTGTTATTTGTAAATTAGTATGTAAAATTTTTAAATTGACAAGTTCTTTTGGGATCTCATTAATTTGTGTAGTCATACAATATAATTCTTGTAAATTAATAAGTTCTTTTGGTACTTCTGAAATTTCTGTATTACTACAATCTAATGTTATTATATTAATAAGTTCTTTTGGTATCTCTGAAATTTTTGTATCTGAACAATCTAAAGTATACAAATTAATAAAAGACATAGGTATCTCAGTAATTTGTGTTCTTGAACAATATAATTTTTGTAAGTTAATAAGTTCTTTAGGTATCTCAGTAATATGTGTCCTTGAACAATTTAATATAGAAATATTAATAAGTTCTTTTGGAATCTCAGTAATACGTGTCCTTGAACAAATTAATATAGAAATATTAATAAGTTCTTTTGGTATCTCTGTAATTTTAGAATCCCAACAATTTAAATAATGTAAATTAGCCAGTTCTTTTGGTATCTCAGTAATTTGTGTATGGTTACAATATAATGTCATCAAATTAGTAAGTTCTTTTGGTATCTCAGTAATTTGTGTATGGTTACAATATAATGTCCTCAGTTTAGTAAGTTTTTTTGGTATCTCAGTAATTTGTGTAACAGAACAATTTAAATTAGAAATATTAATAAGTTCTTTTGGTATCTCAGTAATTTGTGTCTGTGGACATACTAAATGTTGTATTTTTTTGAAGATTGTTATATTATTTATGATATCTATATTTGATAAAGACCATAAGTATACTTCAATATTTGAAATATCATTATTTACTGCATATTTTTTTAAATCTGATATATTATCAAAACATACTTTTTCCATTTTATATATCATACAAAATTAATATTAGCATAAAAATATTTTTATTTAAGAAACAAATCGCTAGCGATTTATTATTTTTATCCAATATTTACAAACTTTTTTTAAATGGAATCATTGTTGTTTCTATTAAATGACGTTGTGCTATTTCTAATATTATTTTTAATTGAAATTCATTTGGAACCATAAATTGTTTATTACCATGAGGATATATTTCCTTTAAATAATAATATTCTTTTGAATTTATACATTTTGAATTTAAGCATTTTGAATTCATGATCTTTATAAGATTTAGGATTTTATTATTTAGGATCTTTATTTTGGATTTTACTAAGTTTTTCTTCAGGTATATACATATATAAATCAATTCCATCAACATCTATAAATTTTAACACTAATTTATTATCTAATATATTTGTTTGAACATCAAATATATCATAATATTTTAATTCTGGTTTTAAACTTATATCTATGAAATCTGTTTCTTCAAATATTTCTTGTTTATTATCATTAGGATAACATAGTAAACTAATGTTATCGCAAACTGGATGTGTATGTTTTGTATAAAAGAAAAATTTATTTAGATTCTTTACGTAACAAATATACTCTATTGAATTAGGAGTAAAAGATAAAATTGGTTCACCTTTATAACAACAATATTGATCTTTTTCAAATAATATCATAAATGAAGAAATTATATTTTTAGATTGTGTATCAATATGTGATGTATTAATAGTAAGAATATCATATTTTTCCAACAAGGTCATAATATTTTTTAAATCATTTTCATTACGTTCATTTCTTTCTTTAATTTTTTGATCAATTGATATTAATTTTTGGTCTAATGACATTATTTTTTGATCAAATGATATTAATTTTTGATCAAATGATATTATTTCTTTATCTAATGACATTATTTTTCGGTCTAATGACATTATTTTTCGGTCTAATGACATTATTTTTCGGTCTAATGATGACATTTTTTCTTGAACTAATGATATTTATTATTATAATTTATAGGACCTATATTATTTTGGAAATTATATTTGTTTTGCATACATGTATAAAATGTTCCGTTTATTTACTACTATTCTGAATTATGTTAAATTTCTACATATACCTAATGATCCAATATACTAATACAATTTATTGTAGATTTAAATTTAAATATATGTTTAATAAAATCAGTCCTACTTTTATTACATTCATATTCTTTACTAATTTCTTTGTATATAGAAAATGGTAAATTATTACAAAACAATGAATTTAATTTGTAAAACGTTGGTGGTAATTTTTTAATATTTGTATGTAGACAATCTAAGTATTCTAAATTAATAAGTTCTTTAGGTATCTCTTTGATTTTTGTCAGTGTACAAACTAATATTTTTAAATTAATAAATTCTTTTGGTATTTCTGTAATTTGTGTTTCTTTACAATATAATTCTTTTAATTTAATAAGTTCTTTTGGTACCTTTGTAATAGTTGTATTTGAACAATATAATTCTTGTAAGTTAATAAACTCTTTTGGAATTTCTGTGATCTTTGTATTTGAACAATTTAATTCTCGTAAATTAATAAGTTCTTTTGGTATTTCTGTAATTTGTGTCTGTGTACAACGTAATTCTTGTAATTTAATAAATTCTTTTGGAATTTCTGTGACTTGTGTTCTATAATAATCCAATTTTGTTAAGTTAACAAGTTCTTTTGGAATTATAGATATCTTTGTATTATTACAATTTAATTCTTGTAAATTAATAAGTTCTTTTGGAATTTCTGTGATATTTGTATAATGACAATATAATCTTATGATATTAATAAGTTCTTTTGGAATTTTTACGATATTTGAAGAATAACTACAATCTAAAGAATGTAAATTAATAAGTTCTTTTGGTATATATTTGATATTTGTCGTTGAACAATCTAAATATCGTAAATTAATAAGCTCTTTTGGTATCTCTGTGATCTTTGAATAACTACAATCTAAAGAATGTAAATTTATAAGTTCTTTAGGTATCATTGTGATTAATGTATTAGAACAATTTATAAATCTTAAATTAATAAGACTATAAGGGATCATTCTGATATTGGTATTATTACAATATAATTTTTGTAAATTAATAAGACTATTAGGAATTTCTGTAATTATTTTATTAGACATACAGTTTAAATAATCTAAATTAAATTCTTTTGGAAATTGTGGAATATATTTATATCTATAACGTATATTATATTGTTTTTTGAAGAAATTAATATCATTTTGTAGTTCTATAATATCTTTATTTGATAAATTAAAATTTATTAGAATATAAGAATCATCATCATTTTCAATATATTTTTTTAACTCTGACATATTATTACATAATACTTCCACTTTTTCCATTTTATAGTTAATTTTTAAAATAATTTTAATATTTTTTATTTATTTTTAGATATAAGAACATAATAAATTAGATACATCATCATTTAAATCATTATTCCTTTTAATAATATCTTTAATTTCAGTTTTATATCTAAGAACATTTGATTTATGTTCTTCTAAAGTAATAAAATCACTATATATATTTTCTAGTTGGTCTAAATTATATGGTAACTCTGAAATTTTTGTAGCATTACAATATAAAGAATGTAAATTAACTAGCTCTTTTGGTATATATGTAACCTGTGTTCCTGTACAAATTAATTCTTGTAATTTAATAAGCTCTTTTGGAATTTCTTTGATTTGTGTCTGTGAACAATTTAATTTTTGTAATTTAATAAGCTCTTTTGGTATTTCTTTGATTTGTGTTTTTGTACAGTCTAAAAGGTGTAAATTATCAAGTTCTTTAGGTATCCTTATAATTTGTGTATCTGAACACTTTAGTATTCTCAGGTTAATAAGTTCTTTTGGTATCTCTGTGATATTTGAATAACTACAATCTAAAGATTGTAAATTTATAAATTCTTTAGGTATCTCTGTGATAGTTATTACTGCACAATATAATTCTTGTAAATTAACAAGTTCCTTTGGAATTGTAATATTTGTTCCTGAACAATTTAATATTCTTAAATTAATAAGTTCTTTTGGAATTTCTGTGATTCTTGTTCCTATACATTTTAAATAACTTAAATTAATAAGTTCTTTTGGAATTTCTGCGATATTTGTAAAATTACAATATAATTCTTGTAAATTAATAAGACTATTATGTATCTTTGAGATCCTTGTTCCTATACAATTTAGAGACCTCAAATTAATAAGTTCTTTTGGTATCTCTGTGATATTTGAATAACTACAATCTAAAGATTGTAAATTAATAAGACTATTAGGTATTTTTGTGATATTTGTATTACTACAATGTAATTCTTGTAAATTAATAAGACTATTAGGAATTTCTGTAATTATGTTATTAGACATACAATTTAAATAACTTAAATTAAATTCTTTTGGAATTTCTGAACTATAACATATATTGTATTGTTTTTTGAAGAAATTAATATCATTTTGTAGTTCTATAATATCTTTATTTGATAAATTAAAATTTATTAGAATATAAGAATCATAATCGTCATTTTCAGTATATTTTTTTAAATCTGACATATTATTACATAACACTTTCACTTTTTCCATTTTATAATTAATTTTTAAAATAATTTTAATATTTTTTATTTATGTTTAGATATAAGAACATAATAAATTAGCTTTATGGATATTTTGGAAATTTTGAAATTATCATAGACCGAATATCATAATTTAGGATTCTGGAAGTCAATAATAATAATTTTAAAATTTCTATTTCCCTTTTCCTTTCCTTTTCTCTTTTCTTTTCTTTTTCCATTTCTTTCCTCATTTTTCTTTCCATTTCCATTGCTCTCTCCATTTTTCTTTCCATTGCTCTCTCCCTTTTTCTTTCCTTTTTCATTATAGCATCCTTATATGATTGTATTATATCCCACGTGGTTTTATTATAATATGATTCATCAAATTGTACAGGATTATGATGTTTAGCATAGTTAATTGATATTATTTCATTTTTTAAGTCTCTTCTAATTTTATTATTAATCTTTAACTTATTACTCTTTATTTCAATTTCTTTTTCAATTTCTTTAATTTTTCTGTTATTTGATTTTCTTTTAAAAGAAAAATAATAATTCCTTTCATTTATATAATGAATATCTAATTTTAATTTTTCAATATTAGATATTTCATTGTCTATTTCATTTTCAATCTTTAATAATTCATTATATTTACGTTCTAATAAAAATTGTATATTTTGTTGAGCAGTATTATATCTAATCCACAAAGACATTTTATAAAATAATTAAATAATTCCTAGGATTCTTTTTTTTTTTTGTTTTAGATATAAGAACATAATAAATTAGATACATCATCATTTAAAACATTATTTCTTTTAATAATATCTTTAAGACTATTTTTATATCTGAGAACATTTGTTTTATGTTCTTCTAAAGTTATAAAATCACTGTCAATAGTTTCTAAAAGATCTAAAGTTACTGGAATTTCTGTTATTTGTGTACTACGACAATCTAATCTTAATATATTAATATGTTTAGGTACATATTTCACTTGTGTATTACAACAATATAAATAATGTAAATTAATAAATTCTTTGGATATCTCTGTTACTTGTGTATTACAACAATTTAGAGACCTCAAATTAATAAGTTCTTTTGGTATATCTGTAATATTAGAACCTTTACAATATAATTCTTGTAAATTAATAATTTTTGGTACCTCTTTAATTTGTGTCCAATTAAAACATAAAGAATGTAAATTAACAAGTTCTTGTGGTATATATGTAATTTGTGTACTATAACAATTTAATTCTTGTAAATTAATAAATTCTTTAGGTATCTCTGTAATCTGTGTATCTGAACAATATAATATTCTTATATTAATAAATTCTATAGGTATCTCTGTAATCTGTGTATCTGAACAATATAATATTCTTATATTAATAAATTCTTTCGGTATCCCGGTAATTTGTGTATCTGTACAATCTAATTCTTGTAAATTAACAAGTTCTTTCGGTATCCCGGTAATTTGTGTACACCAACAATATAGAGACCTCAAATTAATAAGTTCTTTGGGTATTTCTGTAATTTGTGTACCTGAACAATTTAAACTAGAAATATTAATAAGTTCTTTTGGTATTTCTGTAATTTGTGTACCTGAACAATTTAAACTAGAAATATTAATAAGTTCTTTTGGTATTTCTGTAATTTGTGTATCTGAACAATCTAAAAATTTCAAATTACTAAGTTCTTTTGGTATTTCTGTAATTTGTGTTCTAGAACAATTTAAACTAGAAATATTAATAAGTTCTTTTGGTATTTCTGTAATTTGTGTTCTAGAACAAGTTAAATATTGTATTTTTTTAAGGATATTAGTATTATTAGATACATCATTATCAGTTAAATTAATTAAAGATATCATAGTATTTGAAATATCGTTATACCTATAATATTCTTTTAACTCTGTTATATTATCAAAACTTACTTCAATCATTTTATAAAATAATTAAATAATTCCTAGGATTCTTTTTTTTTTTTGTTTTAGATATAAGAACATAATAAATTATTGATATCGTTATTTAACTTATTATTATTTTTAATGATATCTTTAATTTCCTTTTTATATTTTTCAATATTTGCTTTATGTTCTTCTAAAGTAATAATATCACTCTCTATATATATTAAAAATTCTAAAGTAACTGGAATTTGTTTGACTAATGTCTCACAACAATTTAAAAACTGTAATTTACTAAGTTCTTTTGGTATTTCATTTATTAATGTCTTTGAACAATATAGAGTATTTAATTTTATAAGTTCTTTTGGTATCTTTTTTATTGATGTATTACAACAATATACTTGTTGTAACTTAACAAGTTCTTTTGGTATTTCTGTAATTTGTGTCTGTGTACAATATAATTCGTGTAAGTTAATAAGCTCTTTTGGAATTTCTGTTATCCTTGACTTTGTACAATCTAAGCGCTGTAAATTAACAAAAGATATTGGTATCTCAGTAATATTTATATAACCACAATATACTATTTTCAAATTTGTAAGTTCCTTAGGAATTTCTGTAATTTTTGTCCATGAACAATCTAATATTATTAAATTTATGAGTTCTTTGGGTATATTTTTAATTATTGTATTACTACAATTTAGTATCTTTAAATTAATAAGTTCTTTTGGAATCCTTGTGATTTGTGGCTTATGTACTAGATTTAATGTTTCACTAAAATATAATTGTTGTATTTTCTTGAAGATATCAATATTATTTAAGATATCATTATCAGTAAAATTATAACTTAAGTATACTTTAATACTTGAAATATCATTAAATTTATCATAATATATTAATTCTTGTATATTATTAAAATACATTTATAAATAAATATATATTAGACCTAAGTCTTTTTATTTTTATTTATAATAACATATTATACTATTGGCATCTATTTATAATTTCCTTTTTATATTTTTTAACATTTACTTCATGTTCTTTTAAAGTGATGAAATCGCTGTCAATATATTCTAAAAGATCTAAATTAATCGGAATTTCTTTAATGTTTGTATCCTTACAAGCCAAAAGTTGTAAATTGATAAGTTCTTTTGGTATCTCTGTAACATATGTATCTGAACAAACTAAATATTCTAAATTAATAAGTTCTTTTGGTATTCTTGTGATTTTTGTATCTGGACAAGTTAATTTTCTTAGATTAATAAGTTCTTTTGGTATCTCTGTGACATATGTATCTGAACAATTTAATTTTATTAGATTAATAAGTTCTTTTGGTATTCTTGTGACATATGTATCTGAACAATCTAGAATTGTTAAATTAACAAAAGATATTGGTATCTCTGTGACATATGTATCTGAACAATCTAGAATTGTTAAATTAACAAAAGATATTGGAATTTCTGTAATGTGTGTCCTTGAACAATATAATTGTTGTAAATTACTAAGTTCTTTTGGTATCTCTGTGATATTTGTATCTGAACAATTTAATATTCTTAGATTAATAAGTTCTTTTGGAATTTCTAGTAGTTGTGTACTGAAACAATTTAAAAAATGTAAATTGATAAGTTCTTTTGGTATTCTTGTAATTCGTGTTGTGTAACATTCTAATTTTTGTAAATTAATAAGTTCTTTGGGTACCCCTATAATATAAGTTCTAGAACAATATAATTCTGTTAAACTAACTAGTTCTTTTGGAATTTCTTTTAGGTATGTCCTTGAACAATATAAATACCTCAAATTTATAAATTCTTTTGGTATTCTTATAATGTCTGTATAACCACAATCTAGAGTTCTTAAATTACTAAGTTCTTTTGGTATTTCTGTTACCTCAGTAGCTTCTATATTTAAAAAACTTATTTTTTTAAGGATAGGATTTTTGAGAACATCATTTGTACATTTCTCTAATCGTATATCAATGTTAGAAATGTCATTATGTTCAGCATACGAAATTAATTCTGATATATTATTGAAAATCATTTTATAAATAATTAGGTAATTATATAGGATCTTTTTTTTTTTGATTTTAGAACATCGTTATTTATTTAAAACATATCACTTCGTATCATTTAAGACTTGTTATATTTTTCAATATGTTAGAAATGTCATTCAATGCAGCATAAGATATTAATTCTGTTATATCATTAAAAATCATTTTATTATTATTGTCTTTTTTAGACCTTAAGATATTTTTATATGTTTTCTAAAGTAATATAATTATTAGTTAGTGTTGTAGGTAAAATTTTGATCAGAGTATGTAAACAAGATAATTTGATAATATTAATAAGTTCTGGTGGAATTTCTGTGATCTTTGTATCTTTATATTTTTTATTTTGAATTGTTATATTAATATTTGCTTTATGTTATATACAGATTTTGATCCCTCCGAAAAAACAGGTATAGACAGGATAAATCATAATTAATTTTATTGTTATTTATAAATGTGTTTTAATAAAGAATTATCTTTAATATTATTTATTTTTGGTGCAGCATGTTCTATAAAATTTTTATTGAAACAAGAAATTTTAATAGGTATATTTATTTTTTTGATATCTTTGATTCAATTGATGGAATTTTTCTTACATTTATATCAAAATAAACAAAGATATCAATCTTTATTTTTACTTGGTATTTTTATAGTTCTTAATATTCATATTATTTTTAATACGTATGTAAATTATTTTATTGGACATTCATACATAATGTTAATCTTAGGAATATTTTATTTGATTGTTTCTGTTATATACTTAATATTTTATATTATTCCAAATTATAAAAAATTTGATTCTAAACCTAAATGTCCAAATAATTGTAGATTGTCTTGGTCTATATATGATAATATGAATAAACCAGGATATCTTATATATTTTGGTATTTATCTTATTGCAATGTTATATGCTGTTAATATACTTGTTGGACCATTATATGCATGTGTAGGATTTATATTATTCCTGTTGAGTGTATTATATTCTAAAATATACAAAGAACCTGTAACAGGCACCATATGGTGTTTATCAGCTATAATTATTATAATTTTTGTTATTATTATTGAGGATCCCAAATCTCTGGTTAAATAACTTCCTGGTCTAATTTATTTTTTGAAAAATGGGTCTATTATCTATAATCCAATTACTTCGTTTAATAATGGCCTGATGAATGTGAAAATGGTGTTTGTGATTGGAATTTAAGATATTAATGTATTTTTTTTTGTTATGAATTTTAAAAATATATCTTTATATAAATGAATAATCAAAGAATATTTATAAATTCAGTACCATTGCCTCCAACTATACAAGATTCTTTAAATATTGCTTCTTTTCCAGATTCTGGAAATATTTCTAATTTTTATGAATCTTTTAATTGTAATGATGTAACTGTTGGTTCTTTAAGTTTGTCATCAGGAACTAATATTTTTTTTAATACTTTAAGTATTACCAACCTTAGTAATATTTATACAAGTACTACAAATCTATATGTATCAGAATCATTATCTAATTTAGGTCTTATAAATATAATAAACTATAGTGATATAACAGTACCTAATTTAAATGTAGTTAATATATCAGGAACGAACATAAATGTGAATGCTGATATATCGTCAAATTCTTTAATAGATAATTTAAATTCTGTTAATATAAGTATGAATAGTTTAAAATTAGAGTCTAATTATTTAGAATGTCAGAATTTTATAACAACTGCTAATGGTCCTGGAAAGATGTGTATAATAAATAATAATTCATTGACATTAGATTCAAGTAATAGACCTGTAAATATATTACCAGGTTTTAATGGAACGGTATTATATAATACATTTAATCCTGCTGATTTATATTATGTAAATGGTTTGATAAATGTTCCAAATAATTCATTGTCATTGCTTGTAGATTATTCTGTGTATTTTGAAAATGTTATTAGTTATAATACTCAATTGGGTTCAAAGTTGGTTGGAACTGGTTATGCAGGTACACCAAATCAAGGTATTTCAGTATCTATGTATGGTTCTTATTTAGCAGTTGGTGGATTTGATGATAATAGTGGTATAGGTGCTACATGGGTCTTTAAAAATGTTAATGGAACCTGGACCCAAATGGGATCTAAATTAGTAGGTACTGGTTATACAGGTACTACTGTATATCAAGGATTTTCAGTATCATTATATGGTTCCTATTTGGCTATTGGAGGATTTGAGGATAATAGTGGTATAGGTGCTGTATGGATATTTGAAAATGTTAATGGTACCTGGACACAAATGGGATCTAAATTGGTGGGATCTGGTTATACAGGTACTTCAAAACAAGGGTATTCATTATCATTATATAATAATTATTTAGCAGTTGGGGGACCTGGTGATAATAGTAATATAGGTGCTACATGGATTTTTGAAAATATTAGTGGAACTTGGACACAATTAGGTTCTAAATTGGTAGGAACTGGGTATATAAGTACTCCTCCAAAACAAGGTTTTTCAATGTCATTATATAATAATTATTTAGCGGTTGGAGGTCCTTATGATAATGGTAATATAGGTGCCACATGGATTTTTGAAAATGTCTCAGGAACTTG
>JAEHJW020006853.1_pt2 | contig 34487 bp, 45 predicted proteins | sample 9271431 | NCBI WGS metagenome assembly JAEHJW02 | reverse complement strand
TGCTTACAGGAATAAGTGGTGGCGTTTGGAAGAAAACCTACTTTGATCCAACCCTCGACCACAACGTTAGTGAGGTTGTACTTCCACGTGACTTTGTAATTAACTACTGGGCAAAGTCAACTGACCGTGCACCAAAAACTCACGTTACTTACTTAACTCGAAATACAATTTACGAGCGCGTCACGGCAGGAATCTTTAACGACGTGTTGAATGACGAGTGGTACCTCGGAGGCGTTCAACCACAAAAGACAACTGAAACAGTTAAAGCCGATGCTCGTCAAGGGATTAACGAACCTCAACAAACCGAAGTAACCCCCTTTGCTTGTCTTGAACAACATACCTTCATCGACCTCGATGGGGATGGTTACGCTGAACCTGTAATTGTAACTTTTGAGGAAGAAACTCAAACCGTTTTACGACTAGTTTACCGCTTCGACTCCCTCAACCAGGTCACTTACAACTCTGAAGGGAAGCTGCTTAAAATTAAACCTACCGAGTACTTTACCAAAATTCCCTTCATCCCAAGTCCTGATGGTGGTATTTACGACATCGGTTTCGGAACTTTGCTCGGTCCGTTGAACGAAAGTGTTAACTCCGCAATTAACCAACTAATTGACAGTGCAACACTTTCAAATACAGCGGGAGGGTTTCTTGCACGAGGCGCAAAAATTCGCGGCGGCGTTTACGAGTTTAATCCTTTTTCTTGGAACCGTGTTGACTCCACCGGGGATGATTTGCGCAAGTCACTAATCCCACTCCCGGTACGTGAACCAAGCCCGGTTCTCTTCCAACTCCTTTCACTTCTAATCGAATACACCAACAAAATTAGTGGTGCAACGGATATGCTTACTGGAGTTAACCCCGGTCAAAACACGCCGGCCGAAACTAGTCGTTCAATGGTTGAACAAGGGCAAAAAATCTACAGCGCAATCTTCAAGCGTATTTGGCGAGGCTTAAAGTTTGAGTTTCGTAAACTCTTTGAACTTAACTCAATTCACCTTCCCGAACAGGTACCCTTTGCCGGCTTGCCCAACTTTCTAAAACGTAGTGATTTTACTTTCGGAATAACTGCAATCGTTCCAAGTGCTGACCCTTCAATCACGAGTGATGCTACCAAATTAACGCAAGCTCAACTAATTCGCCAAGCTGCTATGATGAACCCTGCTTACAACATTGACGAAGCCGAAACTCGTTTTCTTGAAGCCTTGCAAGTTGATGACGTTAAATCACTTTACCTTGGAATGGCTCACGCTCGTCCAATCATGACTCCACAAATAATGGTACAGCAACTTAAAAACCAAACTGCAATGCAAAAGATCGAGTACGAAAAGATGAAATTCATTGCAACGATGATGGAACAGCGAAGCTTTAATCAAGCTAAGATTGTGAACTTGATGGCGCAAGCAGCGCTTTTCCAAGAACAGGCAGGCGGTGAAAAGAGTGCAGCAAAGATTGCTGAGTTCACTTCAATGATTGAAGCGCTAAAAACTCACATTGAAGCAATTAACAATGCAATCTCGGCTGCACAAAGTGCAACCCAAGGAGAAGAGAATGGTAATCAGCAACAACCCGGTAACGCTCAAGGAGGAGGAGTTCAAGGCATGGCTGGAACATCCAGTAACGGAAGCGCTCCACCGATGGCTATTGGAGCAGCGGCAGCACCTGATGGAGGCATGGGCTAATGGTAATTTCACTGGAACCTTCAACGTTGAAATGGCAGTAAAAAACGCTGGCGCAACCGGCGCTTGCAGTGCTTACCAAGAGGTTCTTGAATTAACCTTTGAGGATTTAAAGAATGACTAACCCTTCCGGTTTGAAGCCGCTTGGCAGAGCGGTTTTAGTTAAACCTTACATGCCAGAAATTAAGCGTGGATTGATTGAGTTGCCTCCAGAAGTTTTAGCTAAAACAGCTACTCTTGACCAGCGAGCAGTGGTGGTTGAGGTTGGTCCTTGTGCGTGGAATGACGAACCTCAACCGCGTGCAAAGGTGGGTGACAAAGTGATGATCGCTAAGTTTGTAGGTACAATGGCGGTTGGGCCACTTGACGGTGAGCAGTATCGATTTATTAACTGTAATGATATTTTTGCAGCCATAACTGAGGAGAAGCAAGATGGGCGGTGAACAGTTGGAGCTTTTTGGTGGTGAGGCGGGCGGCACCCCGGGCTTGACAATCGAGCAGGAGGCGCGTAATATGGGCTGGAAGGCGCAGGAAGAGTTCGACGGCGCTCCCGAAGCTTGGGTAAGTGCTGAAGAGTTTGTCGATAGAGGCAAACACATTCTTCCAATCCTTTCACAAAACAACAAACGCTTGCAAGGGGAATTGGCAAGCCGAGATGCAAAAATTGCAAACCTTGAAAAGGCTTTTCGTGAAAGCCAAGAATCAATCCAAGCTTTGCAAGAGCATTACTCAGAAAGTACGAAACGAGCGGTCCAGCAGGCAAAACAAGAAGTAATTGCACAGCTAAAAGCAGCCAAAGAGTCAGGCGATGTTGATAATGAAATTGCCCTGACTGAAGAGTTGCAAAATCTTAATGCTGCGCAGAAAGATGCTGAGGCTCCTGCAAAGGGAGCTAAGAAAGAAGACGCTCAACCAACTCCTAAGCTTGATCCTGAGACTACCGTTTGGATGCAGGAAAACCCTTGGTTTGGAGTAGACCGTGAACGTACTGAAAACATTATGCGTATCGGCACTGCGCTTCGGGTATCGGGTAACACTATGGGTCCGAAAGATTTTGGTGCCGAAGTTTTAAGAATTGAGCAACTTCAAAAAACAATCGCTTCGGGAACTCCTGCAAGTAAGGTTTCTGGAGTTTCAAACAACGCTGCTGCGGGAGGAAGCTCAAAGGGGTTTGCCTCACTTCCTGCTGAAGCTAAAAAAGAATGTCACTCTTTCGCTTCAAAGGTTGTAGGTCCAAACAGAGTTTATAAAACTCTAAAAGAGTGGGAAGCTCAATACGCAAAAGACTACTTCGGAGAATCGTGATGGAACTCCTACCCGAAGAAATCTTCCCCTTTGACTTGTTTTTTGCTTCTATAGTTGGAATGAACTTGCACCCCGGCGTTGAACGTGATGGAGCAAAGCGCCGAACAACTGAAGAGTGTGCTCTTTTGGCACTTGAAATGATTAAAGTCCGGAGGGCTTTTTACCCAACACAAGTTCCACAGAAGGAGGTAGCGTTGTGAGTAAGTTTTCTGAAAATCCTGCTAACGGTGTGGCGCTGCCGGAAAATTTCCGGCCAATGTCAAGTGGAGTTCTAAGGTTGAAAGTTCCTGAACGTGACGGTTACCACCGTCATTGGTTTCGAGGAACGCCTGATAGAATTGCCCAAGCCCTTCAAGCAGGTTACACCTTTGTTGAAGCAAGTGAAGTTAACCTAAACAACTTCGATCTTGCTGGGCACTCAAGCGTAAGCGGCAATAACTCTTTGGGTAGCCACGTTGAGGTAGTCAGTGGTGACCTTAATCAAAATAACGAAGCCGGAAAGCTCTTCCTAATGGAGTGTCCGCTTCCATACTTTGAAGCAAGTCAGAAAGTGGTAGAGGAAAGAAATGCTGCTGTCGCTAACTCAATCACTAGCGGTCTTGTTGGTGCAAATGAGAGTGGCGAGAGCGCTTCTGATGCAGGAAACCGCTACCGCAAAGGGAAGGTTCCTGACTTGTTTAACCCTAACAAACGGAGGCCGTGATGGCTAACGCAAATCGTCCTTCGGGCTTGTCTCCAGTTAACCATCTTGACGGTGATTGGAACGGTGTAGCCCGAACCTACTGCATTCTTGCTGCTGATACGAATGCTTACGCAATTGGAGACCCGGTTATTTCTGCGGGTAATGGTGATAGTAATGGTGTTCCTGCCGTTACTCTTGCTGCTGCCACCGGGGCACTTCGTGGTGTGATTGTTGGTTTGGGTACAAGTGAGGGTGGAATTTTTAACCCAAACAACCTAAACTCAACCATTCGTCCAAGCGGTGCTCAGTCAACTAACTGGTATGCACTTGTTGTAGACAACCCGCAGGCTATCTTTGAAGTTCAAGAGGTAAGCGGCGGAACGCAGCTTTCTGCCACAAGTATTGGCTTGAACACGAACTTGGTAGTCGGCACAAACAATGGCTACCAAAGTGGTTGGCAGCTTGACAATGCTACTGTTGGAACAACTGCAACTCTCCAGTGCCGTATTTTGGGGCTTGCTCGTAAGCCTGAAAATGCTTTTGGCGCTTACGCAAAGTGGTTGGTTCTTATTAACAATCACGAACTCCACGCCGGCACCGCTGGTATTTAAGGAGAATAACTCATGGCAGGTATCATCAATACTGGCACCCATCCTAAACTCTTGTGGCCTGGGATTAAGGCAATTTGGGGTCAGGTTTACGACGAACACCCGGTAGAGTACACAGACCTTTTTGAAATGGATGACAGTGACAAAGCGTACGAACAGGATGTGCAGGTTACTGGGTTTGGTCTTGCTCCAATTAAAGGTCAAGGTGCTTCTCTTCAGTATGATAGTGAAGAGCAGGGTTGGGTTACCACTTACACTCACATTGCCTACGCTCTTGGCTTTGCAGTAACTCACGAAGAGATTGAGGACAATCTTTACAAAGAAGTTGCTGCTCGGCGTGCAAAGGCTAACGCTTTTAGCATCAACCAAACGGTTGAGAATGTTGCAGCGTTTCTCTACAACAACGCCTTCGTAAATACTTACTACTCGATGCCTGATGGGTTGTCATTGATTAACAGTGCTCACGTAAACGCAACGGGCGGTACATTTAGTAATGCACTAACTCCAGCCGCCGACCTGAGTGAAGCTGCCCTTGAAGACATCACCATTCAAATCATGGGAGCAACCCAAGATCGTGGTTTGTTGATTAGTGTGATGCCACGAAGCTTGCATGTTTCTCGTTTTGAGTACTACAACGCAAATCGTATTTTGAAGTCAACGTTGCAGAGTGACACGGCAAACAACAACATCAACGTCTTGAAAGCCACCAATGCTTTTCCTGAAGGCATCAAGCTCAACCACTACTTTACCGCTCCTAACGCTTGGTTCATTCGTACCAATATCATGAATGGCATGAAGTTCTTTTGGCGTGAAAAGCCGAAATTTGACCAAGACAACGACTTTAACACTAAGAACGCTCTTGCAGCTACTTACATGCGATTCTCTCTTGGTGCAACTGACCCGCGTGGTTTGTATGGTTCAAACGGTCCGTAAGAGGGTAAGCAAATGGCTGCGAAAAAGTTCATTAAAAAAGCGATTAAAAAGCCCGGTGTTTTCAGAGCTGCGGCAAAGCGTGCTGGCAAGAGTACAAAGGCTTATGCCGAAGAGGAAAAACATGCCAAGGGAAAGTTGGGGAAACGTGCTCGACTTGCGATTACCTTGATGAAAATGAATCATTCTGGGAAAAAGTAACTCACTAACGTTCCCCTCAATCTCGAGGGGAACGCCTTTTAGGCGTTAGGAGACTAAAATGGCAACACCGACTCGTTTTACCGGCGGCTTTACCCAAGACGCAAAGTACCAACCGCTTGGGTTGATTGGAATTCCAAACCCGTTTTTTTACGCTACTTTTGAAGATGACTTTTTGCCTTATTTGCCGGGCAAGTATACAGTAACAGCCTCGGGGGGAAGCGTTGCACAAACCACAACTAACGGATCGGGGGGCAGAACGCTTTTTACAACTGGCGCATTAGCAACAAACTTTGCCTCAATTCAAGAAGCCGGGGCAGGTTTTAACTACTCTGCCGGTAAGCGTTTTGCCTTTCTTACTCGAATTAGTCTTGCGGACATTACAAACAGTGCTGTAATTGCTGGTCTTATCCAAACTACAGTAACTCCCTTTACGGTTACTGATGGTATTTACTTTAGTAAGGCGGCCGCAAGCACTTCCATTGTACTTACTGCAATGACTGGTAGTGTGGTTGTGGGAAGTGCAACAATTACTGGAGCCTTGACGGCTGCGACGGACATCGATCTTGGTTTTACTGTTGACCAGCAAGGTAATGTTAAGGGATTTTACGGTGCAAGTTTGGTTGGGTTCAAAAACCAAAACACCGCAATTCTTGGGCCTAACGTTGGTATTTTGGCTTCTGCTTTGACTGGAAGTCTTACAACTGCTATGCTTGCTCCAACCCTTGCTGTTCAAGCCTCAACAGCCGTCGCACAAACTATGGTTTCTGACTTCCTGTTTGCTGCACAGGAGCGTTAATCATGGCTAATTCCTACAATACTCAAGTGTTGCGCGATGGACCGCGCAACTTTGTTGTGCGTGTTACAGGTGAAATTCAGGGAGTTGCTACGACTGGCGGAACAGATATTGCGCCAGTCGCACTAACAAGTGTGGCAACCATGAACCCACCTTGCACAGGCTTGCGAGTTGACCGAGTAAAGTTTAGTATTGCCCAAGGTAGTCCGCTTGACGTACAACTCTTTTGGAATGCTACAACTCCTGAATTGTTTTACGGCTCTGGTGGTGGTGATGACGGTGACTTCTGGAACTTTGGAGGTTTAACTAACAACGCTTCACCGGGGGCTACTGGAGACATTCTTTTTGGTACTAGCGGCGCCGCTGCTTGTACCGCCGCCACTCTTTATTCTTTTGCTGTAATTGTGGAGTGCGTAAAGCTAGGCACTCAGCAACCACTTTAAGGAGTGCTTATGGCTAGCAGCGTAATTTCAAACACTCCTTACGGAATCATTAACGATGCAATGCATGATGCAGGTTACTTGCAAGAAGGAGATGAGCCAAACAGTGAACAGTTAGCTACCTACATGCGAAGGTTGAATGATGTAATAAACCTTTGGCAAACGCAGGGTTTGAAACTTTGGCTTCAGCAGGACTTAAGTGTACCGCTCGTTGCAGGCCAAAATCAATACACACTTGGCCCAGCGACAGGGTCAAGTGTTCAAATGTCTAAACCCCTTCGAGTTTTACAAGGTTACATTCTTAATCCTTCAACAAACATTCGACGGCCCATAATCCCGATGAGTTGGGATGCGTGGTTTAAACTCAGCCAAGTAACTGGAAACAACGGAACTGTAAGTTCTTTTTTTGTTGACAAACAGGCTGCGGTTTTGAATGTGTGGTTTTGGAATACTCCTGACACAACTGAAGCTTCAAACGTTGCACACTTGTTAATTCAGCAGCAAGCTACCAACCCCATTAACCTTGAGCAAAGTGTACAATTCCCTCAAGAGTGGAGAATTGCTTTGCGCTGGGGGTTAGCAGATGACATCTGCACGGGTCAACCAGAAACAATCATGGCTAGATGCGCTCAACGGGCAACACAATTTCGACAAGCTCTTGAAAACTGGGATGTTGAAGACACCCCCACTCGTTTTGCTATAGATAACAGAATGGTTCCAGGCAATAACAGTTTTTGCTAACTAGGAGCTTTTCGTGGGTCAAGCACCGGAAGTTCAAATACCAAAACGTTTTCCTCTTGTTGTTGACACTTCCAACCGTGATGGGTCAACGAGTAAGGATGCGCGGTTGGTTAATTGTTATGTGGAGCTAACTCCTGACAGGCAGTTGTGGATTTACAAGCGCCCTGGAACACTTCAACAGCAGGTTGTTTCAAACAACTCTGGTGGTTTGGGTCTAACGACGTGGAATGGGGACGTTTACTCGGTTTTTAATGTTAGTGGAGGAGCTACGGGGGCAACGCTTTTCCGAAACGGAGTTTCTGTTGCAACGGGTCTTGATGCTACTGCCCCTTACACCTTTAGTAGTGTGGTTGGGAGTACTCCAAAACTTGTTTTGCAAAATGGAACTCAGGGTTACTCCTACAATACGACCTCGGGTGTGAGTGCAACCTTAAACAGTATTAACTCTGTTTACCCTGCAAACACTACTCCTGGGTTAGCTTACCTTGATGGGTTTATGTATGTAATGCAACACCTTTCAGGTACGACAATAACTCCGGCAGTTATTTGGGAGAGTGCTGAAAACAGTGTTGACCAAGCCGGGGATTGGAATGCGCTTAACTTCATAACGGCTCAAATTGAACCTGACCCCGGCGTAGCGCTTGCAAAACAAATGGTTTACGTCATCTGTTTAAAGCAGTGGAGCACGGAAGTTTTTTACGATGCCGGAAACACTACAGGAAGCTCACTAGCTGCCGTACAAGAAGCTAAGCAGCCTTACGGTTGTGCAAATGCTTACTCTCTTACTAAAATCGATGACACCCTCTTTTGGTTAAGCCAAACTCAAAGTGCTTCCCTTCAAGTAGTTATGATGGAGGAGTTAAGACTTGGGGTGATTTCAACTCCAGCCATTTCGCGTTTACTTGAGAACGCCAACTTAACTACAGTTTACAGTTTTGGGGTTAAGATTGATGGGCACACCTTTTACGTTTTAAACTTGGTAAGTGCAAACCTAACTCTTGTGTTTGACAAAAAAACTCAACACTGGAGTCAGTGGGCCGACCAAAACGGTAATTACTTCCCTTTTATGGCTTCTACTTACGATTCAAGTGGCCATCACATTCTTCAACACATGTCAAACGGCGCCCTTTACTACCTTGACAGTACTTACTTTACTGACAATGCCCTTCCAATTAGTGTTGATATTTACACGCCACCTTTTGATGCAGGAACGCGCAGGAGAAAGCAACTTAACTACATCGAGTTTATTTGTGATCAAATTCCAGGCGCGGGGTTAACTGCTCGCGTAACTGACGATGATTACCAAACGTGGAGTAATCCTCGTTTAATTGACTTAGGTCAAAAGCGCCAGTTTTTAACCAACAACGGTACCTTTGTTCGCCGAGCTTATCACTTAAACCACACTGCTAACACCCCCTTTAGAATCCAAGCCGTTGAAGTGCAGTTCGACATTGGAACATTATGAGTACGCAAAGCGATAAACTTCCGCCACTTCCAATCAACACACCCTTTGATGAAAAGGGTGGGAAGCCTACCTCTGTTTGGAATCAGTGGTTCATTAGGCTTAAGGCAAAAGTAGACATCATTAATAAGTCAATAGTTTCAATAAGTGGTGGTACTGCGGCAGGATTCTTGAGTAGTGATGGAAATGGGACAATAAATAATAGGGTTTTAACTGCCGGCTCTAATGTTACTATTACTAACCCTGATGGAGTTGCTGGAAATCCGGTAATAAGTGCAACTGGTGGATTTGTTAATCCAATGACTTCTGTGGGGGATTTAATAGTTGGAGGTACAAGTGGCGCTCCACAAAGACTTGCGATTGGAGCTAGTGGAACGGTACCTACCTCAAATGGAACTACTCTAGTTTACCAAGCAGCTAGCAGTAACCTTACCCTACAGAGTGGAAGTGTTACTGTAACTCCAGTCTCAACAGGACAGGTTATTACAAACATTCCAATAGCTTTAGTCGCCTCAACTAGTCAAGCCTTAATTACCATTTCCTATTCAAGTCAAAGTGCATTACTAACAAGTAGCCCTACAAGTGGGGTTCTAACCTCGGTTAATAACCTGCAACTAACTACTGATGCTTTAATAGGGTCAGCTCATTCACAGACTGTATATTGGCAAGTGTATGCGCAGATTGGTACTTACCCAAACGTAATTCTTAGTGATTCTCCAGTTGCCTATTGGCATTTAGGAGAAGCAAGTGGAACAGTAGCATCAGATAGTTCGGGGGGTGGATATAATGGCACATATTCAGGAACTCTTCTACAAGGTCAACCGAGCATTTTACCGGGAGGTTATGGGGCTTCTTGTAATCTTCAAGGTACGGGATATATAGTTACCCCAAGTACTACCGCCTTAGCTGGTATAAGTGCTCCAGTTTCTCTTGAGGCTTGGATAGAAATTTCTACCGTTCCTTCAACAATCGCAACTATTATAGGAATAAGTAATGGGGGGCCTCAACTGGCCATTTCAAGTCAAAGCACTGTAGGGGCATTGACCTTTGGTTATGCTGGAATTGTGAATGGTACTCAATCTACTGGAGTAATATCTGCCAATACTAAAACTCACATTGTAGCTACCTGCGATGTAAGTGGAAATATTACTTATTACATAAATGGGGCGGCTGCCGGAACTGGAACTACTACAGTTCATACAGGTAGTGGTAATGGTAATATAGGTAGATATGTTGTTTTAGGGGGATACCAGTGGGGAGGGTCGGTTCAAGAGGTTGCTGTGTATAACACAGTACTTAGTTCTCAGCAGGTTACTAACCACTACATTGCAGCTTAACTGAGGTATTTATGAGAAACTTTAAAGGCCCAAAAAAGCAGGGTGGCTGGATTGGTGCAGCCATTGCAGGGGTGGGATTGGTTAGTTCACTCTTTGGTGGTGGCGGAAGTACAAGTGGCCCACCTACAAATGCTTCTTACTATGATCCCTACGCTGCTTACCGTGGAGCGGCTGCCACCCAGCTTAATAACTTGATGGCTAACCCCTCAAGTATTACTACTTCACCGACTTACCAAGCTTACTTGCAAGCTGCTCAAAGGCAAAGTGCGGCTCAGGGTTACACCGGAAGTGGTAATGCTCTTGCCGCTGCGGCAAGTGCTGGTGGGCAAGCTTATCAGCAACAATTTAACAACCTTGCAATGTTGAGTGGAGCAAGTACTTCACCTTACAGCGGAGCGGTTGCCGCAGGGAATGCTCAATACGCTAACCAACAAAACAACCAAAACATGTGGGGTAACTTGGGAGCGCTTTTTTCTAATAGTAATTTCGGTTCCTCTTTAAGTACGGATGCTACCGATGCTTGGAATCTTTTTACGCAGGGCTTTTGAGGAGCAGTTAAATGTCTCTGTTTAACGTTGCTGGTGCGCTTGCAGGCGGATACCTTAAAGGTGAGCAGCTTAATCAGGCTAAGCAGCTTAACGAAGCCCACTTGCAAACTTTGGATTTGCAAAATAGTTTGCTGAAAAGCAGAGTGCAGGCTTTGCAGGGGTTGTTTAACCCTTCAAACGATAATGCTCAAGCCCAAGGACAGCCACCACAAGCGCAAGCGCAGTCTCAGCCTCAAAGTGGTTTGCCTCCCGCACTTTCTCAACTCCAAACTGCTTCTCCTGAAAGCACTCTTTCTCCTCAAACCAATCCCTTAATTGGTCAAGCTAATCAAATGTTTAACGCTGCATCTTACCTTTCAAGTCGAGGAGACTTGCAAGATGCAAATGCTATGTTTACTCAGGGAAGTAAGTTGTATGAAACGGGGTTGGCAGCAAACAAAGAACTGCTTGCTCAGCATGCAGCTACTTTGGATAATGGAGCTAAAGAGGCTAGCGCAGTGGCTCAAGCTGCGACGGGCGGTGAAACTCCGCAAGCTTTTCAAGATTCTATTAAGCAGTTAATGTTTACGGGTCAAATTTCCCCTCAAGTTGGACAGCGACTGCTTCAAACACCGTGGAGTCCGGCGTTGATGAAGAGGCTTGAAACACTCGGCACAACACGTGCACAACAACTCAAAGAACAACACGACCAAGTAGTAACTCAAAACACTGACGCTTACCGGAAACTTGAAATCAGTCTGCGCCAACAGGAGCTTAATTTAAGGAAGCAGGAAGTAGCTCAAAGAGCCGCACAGGCTGCTAAAAAAGCTAAAACCGTTGGTCCAAAAGCTCTTGCAGTTCCTAGTGCTCAAACAGTTAAAATGGCTGGCCACACACTAAGCCAACTTTTCGGCGCTGCTCCCGAAACTGCTTGGGGTAACAGCGCTGCACTCGTAGCAGAAACTGCGCAGGGATTGGTACGTGAAAATCCAAACATGTCCATGACTCAAGCTCTTTCGCAAGCCGCTTCACAGCTTAAGTCTTCTGGCGCCATCACAATAAACAAAGAGGGTGCTCAAGTAGCTAACCAAGGAGATACTGAATTTAATCCTGAGCCTCTTAAAGTAGTAGGTGGCAAAGCTCAGGTTCCTAGTAATTTTAAAGGTGAGCGGTATTTTCAACTTCCCGCTGCTGCAACAATTGGCGGTAAGCGGTTTCCAGCCGGCCAGATCATTAAAGTTACGGGTGGTTAATGGACATTCCTACCTTTAGTGCAAGTGAAGTTCAAGGTGCGCAGGTTGAGGGCGCACCGGGGGTTGCTACTTCTAGCACAACCTTCCCCTCAGTTTCTGTAGGTCAACTTAAAAGTGCCAAGTTTTCTGCGGCACCAGTAACTGAAAAACCTTCCTTTGGGTTCTACCAAACCCCCAGTGAAGCTGAACAGGCCGGTGATGTTGCGTGGCAGGCGTTTTTACATATTCCTGAAACGGTAGCTTCAGGAGTAGGTAAAGAACTTCCAACGACTTTAAGCGACGCTTTCGCAAAGTCATCTCTTGGAAAGCCGTTTCTTGAAACTTCCGGTGATCTTGCTGAAGGTCTGTCGCGCCTTAAGTATCAAAATCAACATACCGTCGCAGGCTCACCTTATACAAAAGAGCAGCTTAATGCTGCTGAGGAAATAGGCATATCACTACCGGGGAGCGGAGAGCGAACTGCTAGTGCTGAAGAAGTGTGGGGACTTCCTAAAGAACCTCCAACGACAGGAGATATTTATACAGGGCCATTAAGTAAGGCCAATGTTAATTTAGGAAAGTATCACGCTAACCAAACACCCCTTACAAACTTTTTGGTAAGCAACACTCTTGCTAGTGCAGTTAAAAATACCCTCAATGCCCCCCTTCTTAATAGGCTGAGGGTAGACACTTTAAATTCGTTTGTTAAGGCAAAGCAAATAATTGCTAACCCGAACGACTACACACCAACCCAACTAAAATGGGCAACCGCAACTTATACGTCACTAAAAAATAGCGGTGGAGTAGCTGAAGGGGTTCAACAACTATTCAAAAGTGCAGTAAAAGACCCGGAAGCTTTCGGTGTTAGTACTGCTGAGCAATTGGTACAACATCCTGAAATGTTATTCATCGGCGCTGCCGGACCTGAAAGTTTAGCAGGAAAAGTAATTTCGGGATCAGTTGAAGGCGCAGCAGCAAATCTTCCTTACACTGCACTTCAAAGTTATGGTCAGCAGGGATATGTATCTAAGGGAGAACTTGAAAGTTCGGTTGGGCAAGGTGCAGCTTTTGGTGCTGGTGCAGCACTTTTGCATGCGCTTCCCGGAAAAGGAAAGCCTGACTTCACCAAAAGTGGTGGTAGCCCTGAAGCTCCATTACCTGAAACTCCAACAGAGAAAACTCCAAAAAGTGCTCCGGGTGGCGCAAAACTTCGCGAAATGCCACAAACTGAAAAACCTCACTTTCGAGTCGGTCCAGATGGTGAGTTGATTCCAGTAGAAGCTTCCACTCCTGAAAGTGGAAGTGTGACAAAGGCTGCACGAAAAGCAGCAGAGAAGTACACCAAAAGTGCTAACCCAAAAGCTGACCAAGCTGCTGAACCTCCTACGCACGTTTGGAGAGTTAACGACTCTCAAGATGTCGGTTTGACTGGTGGTGTAAGTGAGGATGGTAAGACTGTACACCTTTCAAAAGAAATTCCAGAAGAGTTAAAGGTTAAAAACAAAGACGGCGGTGAGTCGACAGTAAATCCAAAACCTTACATCACCACACATGAACTCGTCGAAGCTTCAATCATGAGGCATAAAGGCCCGTGGGATTCGGACGAGATTGCAGCGCTTCGTAAAAAGATGGGTGGTGCACTTATCCCTAAAAAGATTTACACTGCCCTTACCAAAGATGGAAAGGTATCTTACCAGCAAGCACACTACCTTGCTACCCTAGCAGAAAACCATCACTTTGACTTAGTGCACCCCGAAGTTGACCATAATGAATATCAAAAGGCTTTGGGAGATACTATTAAAAAGTCACGGGAAAGTGCTGTTGCTAACCCCGGTAACACTCCGAGTGACCTTGACGAAAAGCCTTACAGGGATGCAGGCGAGGAGAAGTTAGTTGCAGAAGGTAAGGGAAGTGGCGTTAAAAGGGTGCTGCCTGCTGTTGCAGGTGCAAGTCTTGGTGCTTACGCTTATCTACACAATAATCAAAATCCTGACCTTAAGCATGGAGTGGAATCTATTTTTGGAGGTATCCTTGCTGCGGAAGCTCCTAGAGCAGAGTTTGAACATGCTGCCGCACTACGTGAAGCTGGTGTACCTTCGGATGTAATTTGGGAACGTACCGGAATATCTTATGGTAAAGATGGTAAGCCTAGGTTTGAAATCAGTGACCACACTTCTAAAGTAAGCTCTTTTGGAAAGGCGCTTACTCCTGAGCACGGAGAAGTTCCGTTCACTTCTGTACTTGAACATTCAGGTTTGGAAAAGCACTACGGAAAAGCTTTACGTGACTGGAAGGTGAAGGTTGATCCAAACCTCTCTCGTTATGGTGAGACGGATTCCAGTACAAAAACTATAAAGATTCGTTTACCAAGTTCTTACGACGAAGTTGGCGAGCACTCTTTGCACAGTGTCCTTCTGCATGAGGCCCAGCATATTGTGCAAAGAGAGGAGGGGTTTGCGCCGGGCAGTACTATCGAAACTCACCGTAATCTTTTAAAGGGTTCCGCTGCACTTGAAGGAAAACCTCCCGAGTATTTAGAGGGTGCTGCTAGGTTAGACTACATCCGAAATACTGGAGAAGTGGAAGCAAGGAATGTGCAAGCACGTGCAGCCTTAACTCCTGAAGAGCGTCATACCCTTCCACCGGAGTCAACAATTCCACCTAAGGTTAGAGAGTTGGAAAAAGTTTTTCCTGAACTTTACAAAGCTCTACAAAATCCTGCAAGCGAGAGCGTGGTTCCCGATGAAAGTCGTCTTCCAAACGAAGAGGAGGTAATTGACCAAGCCAAGCAAGGAGACCAAGGTGCGGTAGAAAAACTTTTCAGAAACTACTACCCAAGGCTTAAAAACAAACTTGCTCACACAGCGGCAGGCGAACATGCAATTAGAGTTGCTGGTGTAAGTGCTGACGACCTTGCGCAGCAAACTTTTTTACAAGCTTTTAAAAACTTGCACTCCTTCCAAGGTAACTCAGAGTTCTTTACTTGGCTTTACAGGATTGGACAAAACGAAGCTAAGCAGGCTTTGCGTTCAGCGAGTGGGCGTGTTCGTGAAACCTCGATGGATGAAGAGGTTGCAACTGGAAGCCCGGATGTTGAAAAAGACCCAACACAACTTCTGCAAGCTGATATTGCGGATAAAGAGACTACGCCAGAAAGTGATCTGGAGGCACAACAAACTGCACATGTTTTACGTGGAGCACTTTCAAAACTTAGCCGGGGGCAGCGGCAAGTTTTTGACCTTTCCTACTTGCAAGGGTTGAGTAACCAAGAGATAGCTGAGCAGCTTGGGATGCCACAACCTACAGTGGCTTCACTGCTTATGCGTGCAAGAGACGCTATTGAGCAGCACCTAAAAGAGAACGATATAAAGTTTAGTGTTCCTCGCACGGGAGCCGGAAGGGTTGATCCTGAACTTTTAAAGAAAATGGCAAAGATTTCTGCTATTGTTGCAGGAGCTTCTTTTGGTGCTGCCTACTCAAATGACAAACTCAAAGGAGCCTTAGTGGGTGGTTTGGGAGCATTTGCTGCAACGCTAATTCCTCTTAATGATGCAATTAAAAGTGTCAAAGAATTGACGAAAGAACCTAAAGTTGATTTTCAAACAGCTAAAAATGAACTGTTTGACCGTGACAGCCAATTAAGAATTGCAGACAGGCATGCGCAAGCGTTTTCAGATCACTTACGTAAACTTGCCCCTGAACCAGAACGTCAACAAGCTATTACGGACTGGATGGAGGGTGATAAAACTATCCCACTTACGGACAAAGAGTATGAAGCAGCTACACTGGCTAAAGCTGCCTTTGACAAACTCGGAGCACTTGCACAGCAACATGAAGTAGTTAAAAAACTACTTGATGAATATGTAACGCACATTTTTAGCAAAGAGGATCAAGCAAAAATTTCTGCTTACCGCGAAGCTAATCCTCAAAAGTTTGACGCAGCCACAACCTCACCTTATGGAAAGGAGCGCAAAATCCCTTTTACCTTGAAGCAGCTTCGTGAGGCAAAGGATATAAATGTTACTCCTAAGTATACCGGAATTGCTGACATTATGTATCACTACCAAAAGTCAATAACTACGGCAGTTATTAACAAGAGCTTTTTGGATTCTCTTCGTAGCCGTGGGTTGGTGTTTAAGAGTGATTTTCCTAGGCCGGGATTTACCTACCTAAATCTTCCTGCGCTTCGCGGATTTCAAGTTCACTCTGACATTGCCCCTGAACTTAATATGGCAATGAGTAATTACGAACCCGGAGCTATTGGTGCAGCAGTTTCGGCCGTTAACACCGCAGGAAAACTGAGTATTTTGTTTGGTTCGTTTTTCCATGCCCTTAATATTTCATGGCAAGTTTTGACCTCTACAAACAATCCCATTGAAGCTCTTGGGGTAATTGCTAAAAGCGCTGTTGGAAAGACGAAGTACCACGAGATGATTAAAAACTCCTCTTTTGGAGACACCGTTGATGAAGCGTTGAAAGCTAACTTGAGGTTCCAATACAAGCCAAGTAAGGCTGGCGGTGTTCAAAACATTGACCCTGACTATGCTGGGAATGTGCAGCGTGCGTCACAGTGGTTGCAGCGTGAAATGGATCGCACCATTCCCTACTCAGGGAAGCTCGTTACTGCGGTAACAGCAGCCTCAAATAAGATGACTGACTTTTTGTTTGGTAACTTAGCCACCGGCGGTTCACTTTCAATGTGGGATAAATATCGCGCCGGGATGAAGTTAGCTAAAGCTAAAGAGCTTGGGCGTTCTCTTACTGACAAAGAAAACCTTGACATCGACAGGGAAGCTGCTGAAGCGGTTAATAATACAATGAGAGCGGTTAACTGGCAGCGTGCAGCACTGGAGTCTTCAAATAGAACTTTGCGTAGGATTAAACTCGGGCTTTTTTCAAAACGTGGAATGCAAGCACTTGAAAATACCTTCCTTGCTCCAACGTGGAAGTATGGGTTGATTCGTACAATAACTAAAAGTTTTGGAGAAGGTACTGGGTTGAAGGGGTTACTTACCCCTCAAACTACCGCTGACCTTCAACGTGCTTTTATTCTTCGTTCTGCCATCATTTACGCAACGGTTGGGAATGCGATTAACTATGCAACCGTTGGCCGACCGATTTGGGAGAATGAAGACCCCTTTATGATTGACTTGCCCAACGGTTCCCATATTCAATGGGCAAAGTCTTTGATGGAGTTGGGAGAAAGTTTTTACAAACCTGGAGAAGCTACACCAGTTACTATGGCGCAAACTACACTCAACTCACTCTCTCCGCTTGCTGGTGGAGGCGCCGAGGCGTTTTTCAATAAAAAGTATCTAAGTGCTCAGGGACATGCCGGCAACATCACTGAAAGTCAGGGCTGGAAAGGGGTAGCACAACGTGCCCTTTACCCAATTGAAAAAGCTCAACCCATTCCACTTCAGCAAGCTGAGGAATATGGATGGAAAGGTGCTTTACGTGGTGTGGCTGGGTTTAGTGAGTATGGAGCAACAAAGGCACAGCGTGCCATCAAGCGTGCGCAAGCAGCCCGTAAAGCTGCTGAAACACGCAAGCGTAACGAAATGCTGAGGGGTTACTGAAATGAATGGCCCACGCAGTTACTTAAAGCTTGGAGATTGGAATGCGGTTTGCTACTTTTGTGGAGCAAAGCGTAAGGCGAGTGAGCTTGTTAGGTACTGGCAGGGGTTTTATGTTTGCAAAGAGTGTTGGGAACCGCGCCAACCACAAGACTTTGTTCGTGGAACTACGGATGAACAAACACCGCCATGGACACAGCCACTTCCAACTGTTACATTTACCTATACTGCTAAGTATTTAGGTACAACGGATGGAGTTACTCGCTCGTATCAACTCGGGGATGGATTAGCTACTACTACGGTTACAGCCGTTTTTTTAAATGGTGTAGCTACTACACTTTATAGTGCCAATTCCTTTGGGTTAATTACTTTTAACACCATCCCCACGGCGGGACAACAGGTAACTGCAAGCGGCTCGGAGAGTATGCCATGAATAGAAAGTTTAAGTTTAATCGAAAAGCTCACCATGAAGTTAAGTGGTGGTTTACTGGAGGAGTTTGGGTTTTAAGTTCTGTGAGCGCTGGGCTTGGTGCAGTTTATGGAAACCTTTCTCCCGAACAACATGCAAGAATTCCTCCTTGGGGAGATATGTTAATAATTTCAATAATCTTCTTTGGGCTTTTCATCGGCACCATGTTTAAGTGGAAGAGTGGTGATGAATAGGCCGAAGTGGTTAAAACAGGCAGCAGTTGGAGCTACTGCTGCTGTTATTATGGCAAGCTTGACGAGTTACATGGAAGGGATTAGACTTACACCCTACGGGGATGTGGGAGGAGTTCCTACAGTTTGTGAAGGACTTACCCAAGTTCCTATGCGTTCGTACACAAAAGAGCAGTGTGCAGTTTTAGATTCACTTCAGCGAAAAAAAGAACTTTTGTTTGTGGAGTCAACGGTTAGCGTTAAGCTAACACAACCGCAAAAAGCTGCTTTTGCAGATTTTGTCTATAACGTCGGACATCAAGCGTGGCTAACTTCCACAGCAAGAAAGTTAGTAAACTCTGGTAATGTTAAAGAGGGGTGCAAGCAGTTGCTGCGATGGGTATGGGCAGCGGGTAAGCGCCAACCCGGCTTAGTAAAACGAAGAACAGCCGAGTATCAACTTTGTATGGGAGAGTTTTAATGGGTAATACAAAACCACTGCAACCTAGAGAGGAAGGTGTGTATGCATGTGTTTGTAACTGCACTACTCAAAACGAGAACTTTTTTGACAAGTTTAAAACTACGGGGGATTAACATGGAGTCGAAGCTTCGTTGGAATATTGAGGGGGCTATTGTAGTTACGGTATTGCTGAGTATCATAAGCCTGGCTTTCAGCGCAGGAATTGAGTTTAATAAGATTTCCAACCTACGAGTTCACCAAACTGTTCAAGATGCGGATTACTCACTGCTAAGAGGGCAAGTTTTAGCTCTCCAAACTACCCTCCCAGTTCAAATGGCAGAGATTCAAACGAAGCTTGATGACATTAGCTCTCAGATTAAGGAGCGCCGAAATGCCAACTAAGTTGATTTATCAACTTGTGGGTTCGTTGGTCGGGTTACTTCTGTGCTTTTTGGGTCTTTGGTGGTATGGACACTCAAGGTATGAAGATGGCTACCAAGCGGCTGTAGCTCGCTCAGTTATACATTCACAAAAAGTGGGGAGGGTTCAGCGAGAGGTTACGACTCGTGTCGTAACTAAATATGTTCCGCGCTTAAAAGTAGTGTACGAGCGCGGTGCCACCATTATTAAAAAGGTGCCAGTGTATGTTACACAAAAAGATAACTCTCGGTGTGTTGTTAACAATGGGTTTGTGCAGTTGTGGAACCGCGCCAACGGTGTGCAAGTTTCCAACTCCGCCGCCCGAGTTAATGAAGAGGCCAGTCCCGTTAAACTCTCTGAAGTTGCAGCCGAGCACGCCCGCGAAAGCACAATCTGTGCCGCAACCCAACTACAGTTAACCACCCTGCAAGATTGGATTCGTGAACAACAGCGCGTTACCCACTAACCGCGCTACTCTCCAATCCAAAAGTAAACCTTGTCTGCGGTGCCGGGAGTAATCTCACTGCGCACTAACCCCATTTGAGCAAGGGTTTTTTCAAACATCTCCAAGTCAACAGGAGTAAGGTCACGGTAGAACTTTGCAAGTAGCACCTTTCGTGTTGTGACGTTCATATTTTTAATGTATTGTTTGACTTGTTCCAAGATGTCAGAGTTGCGAACTCTGCCCAAGCCGCCGAAGGTTTTGGGCATTTTTATTTCTGCTTCAGTTAACCAAGAAAGTGCGCGATCAAAATCAGGTTTTGAAATTAAGAGGGTATCACTTCGACTTGCAGAGCTTAAAATCATAAGCTTTCGTAGGTGAGTTGCCCGACGTTCGCAGTAACCTGAAAAGCGTGGGTCTTCAATTACGGGTTTACCTTCTTGAAGGTTTTTATCTTGTTCCAAGTACCAAGAGATGTATTCATTTTTAGCTTCGGGGGTTAAGGTAATTTTGCCGGCAAGGCGTGAAACTCTCTCCAAGTCCCTAACAAGTTGCCCTTGTAAAGTTCGCTCTTCGTCTGTAATGGTGTGTTCGGGAACAGTTTTACGTTTCCGTTCTTCTACAATGAAGATTACTCGGCTAGTGAAACCTCCTCCAACCGCCTCAGGAGGAATCATACTTTGAAGCCAATCAGGTGCAGTTGCGCCCATCAAGTTAAGGCACAAACCCTGAAGTTTGTCTTTACCCCTTCCAATCGTTTCATACTCCCAATCCTCTTTTGAATCGTACCAGTCGGTTAGGTTTGCGAGGTACTTGATGTCGCCTTGGCCAAGAAACACACTAAGTTCCTCACTGAAAGTGGTGAGGGAGCAGTGCATTTTTTCTTTCCCTTCAGTTGGATCAGTAAAAGAAACTGAGGCGCGTTTCATTGCTAAAATCATGGCCTCACGTCCACTACTCGACTCAGGGGAAATGCTCACGCCTTGAATTTTTTTCAGTAAATCTTTAGCAATCCCTAACGCACTTCCTTTACGTGTCCTTCCACTTGGACCCACAAGTACAACATAAAGGTTCGGGTAAATTACTTGGTCAATCCCCCAGGTTAGGTAAACGCGCCGTTGCAGCGCTCCAGCAATGACACTTAGCCCACACCAAATGTGGTAAGACAGTGGGCTTTCCGAACTGTCAGTGTAAGTGATGTAAGTGTCAAGCCAATCACTGAGTTCGCGTGCCATTCCCTACACTCGCATTTAAGAGATTAAGAATGTCTTTATGCGTGTGAAGGTCGGCCATACCGAGCGGGTTTGTTTCAGCATTAAACTCACCCCAGTTAAACCCTACCTTAGCATCAGTTGCGATGGTAAAAGTGCGTCCGTTGTAGGTCATTGAGGGGCTTGTGTAAGTGTTAAGTTTTTCCATTATCCGAAGAAAGGCAGATTCGTTTTTAACCACTTCGATTGGAAGTTGCATTAAAATTGAGTCGTGAACTTGAGCGAGAATGTCGAGGTTTAGAACTTCGGTAAGCTCGGAGTCGTTGTAGATTTTAACCATTCCGAGGTTAAGTGAGTCTACAACGGTACTTTGTGGGATCATAGAGTAAGCGCTTTTAAACAAAGACTCGCCCCACTCTTCCATGAAACGAACCTTTCGACCAAAGCAGTTGGTTAAGGTGCGGTTGTCTCGAAGGAGTTTTTGAATGTGTTCATACCACAACCGAATACCGGGATAAATTTTATGGTAAAGCTCAACAATGCGCTTTGCTTCACCCTCTTCAATCTCGTTAATGAGTGCGAAGTTTCGGTAACCTTCAGCGTAGTTAAGTCCGTGGTTACTCTTTTTTCCTGCTTGACGTAAGCTCATGGTACGCGGCCATGCAACGTCAAGAGAGTTTAGAGTGGAGTCGTTTTTTCGCAACTCTTTAATTTGCTCAGGATCAGTTGTGTGACCGAGAAGTTTGTTTTCATACTTCACAAGGTCAGCAGAAACGTTGAACATCAAACTTGCAGTGTGAGAGTGAACGTCAACACCGCGATCAATAGCTGCCAGCATGTTGGCGTCCCCGCTGGCGTAAGCAACAACAACCCACTCAGCTTGTCGCTTGTCAACCTCAAGCATTACGAAGCCAGGGTCTGCGACAAGAAACTTTTTAAACGCTTGAGGAAGGTTTTGAAAGTTTGTTCCTGTTCCGTGGATTGTTTTACTTGAACTTAAACGACCAAAAACTGTTCCTCTTGGATTAAAGGAACACCGTAGGCGTGCGTCTTCATCAAACTCAATGTTCAAGTAGGTTGAGTAGAGTTTTTGCAGCCCCCGGATTTCTTGAACGAGCCGGGCTTGACGCAAACCGGGTTTCTTAGCACTTCCGCGCGCCAACCTTTGTAAAGCACGATCATCAACAGTTTCTTTCCCTTCTTTGTTACGGTAAGGGTTATATCCGAGTGTGCCATAGAAGTATTCTTTGCAAGCCTTTGGGGAGTTTATGTTGAGAGGGTAGCCGCAAAGTTCATCTAACTCAACTTGCTTTTCGTTTGCTTTGGCTTGAACTTCAACTTTAGTTTCTTCAAGTGCAGCTTGGTTGACCCTAATCCCACGGGTTTGCATAAACATTAAAACCGGAAAAAGGTCAAGAGTTAGGTTATAGGCAGGAAGGAAGCCGTCTTCAACTAAGTCTGGTTGAATTGCACGCCAGATTTCAAGCGTGCAGGCAGCGTCAAGTGCGCTGTAAGTTAGAAAGTTTTCATCCATTTTGTTCTCCACAAGTCGGGCAGTTTCCCTCAAAGTATCTTGAGAACTTTACGTAAGTATTCCACGCTTCCTCAGCACTTACGTAAGGTCCGTAGCATTCTTCGAGGTTATCTTCAAAGTACCAACCATCGGAGTGTTCATGGATTCGCCAGCTTTCCATTAAGCATCCTCGGGAGTTAAGAGCCATCGCTTAATATCCTCAAGAATCCCAATAAATTCCCATCGGTTCCTTACTGCACCTTTTACATAACTATCAGTTTTGTCGGCTTTGTGTAAAAACACTACAATTTCATCTATTTCCTCTTCAGTAATGATTTCGTTAATGACTTTAACTACATCTCTAACATCTTGGGTTGAGCAAGGTTTTAGTTGAACTACGTTTGACACCTTAAGACTCCTCTTTGATATTGGAGAACTTAACTCGATCCTTCCAATACTCTTGGCTTCCACAGTAAATACTGCCAAGGAAGCCAAGGTTTTTAGGCAAGTCAGGGTACATGATTGAGTGTGCAATCATGGTGTCCATGACGGGACCGCGTACAACAATTCCGTTTTTTGCCAGCAAAAATTGAATATCAAAGATGCCATTTTGAACAACCTTGGTGGAGTTGGGATTTCCAAGAACGCGCTGCACTCCCTCCCACAAACGTAGCTCTTCCTCTTCCGTCCACGTTCGTACGAATGGAATTACTACTGCAATCGAAGGGTCAGAGCTAAAGGAAATGCACGCAACTTCGTAATTCAAAACTTCAATGTCAAAGCAAACAGTGTCAGCACTTTCAAAGTATGCCAACCACTCAAGAGCGTCTTCCACTCCGTCAAAGCGATAAACTAGTTGCCTTAGTGGACGCTTAAGTTCTGGAGTTTTGCTTTCAGCAAGCGCCTTTTTGAAGTCGTTTACTATTAAGTAACGGTACTTGTACATTCCACGCAAAGAGTCGCGTGGGTGAAAAGTACCGATTACTTTTCGTGGTGGGTAGAGGTTTTTAGTTGGAAAAACGTAACCGCGGTAACGGCTTAAAAAGTGTGTACCACTGAGGGCAGCAAATGAGGCTTCACCAAGTGCAACGATTATGTTAGCAGAAAGCGCGCTAAGCTCGGACTCAAGTTCTCGAACGGCGTTTTGTGCCTCACCTTCAAACTTACCATTTGAGTAAGAGTTTTCAAGACCTCGACTTTTAAACAACGAGGTAACGTAAACCTCCCCTCGGATGAGGTTTGCGTTGTGCAGACAACGCTCAAATACACCACCGTCGGGGCCGTTCATAGGAGTAAGGGTTCGGAGGTCGTAACCACTTACGAAATCACTCACGAAAGCGATTTTACTTTCTGGATTTCCAACTGCACGAACTCGCGTTTCTTCAGTTGGGAGAAACATCATTCTTCTCTAGTTGAGCAAGAAGGTCAGCAAGCTCTTTTTTAGGGAGGGAGCCAAGAAGTTTTTTAAGTCTTACTACTTGCATGTTTACTTCTTTTTTCTTAACCCTCTTTACAATTGCTCGTGCAGCAGGGCGTTCAACTTCGCGACGTAGGCGCCACGAGTTAACCTCCACCAACCTTTGAGTTGGCGTTAGGGATTCAAAAGGAGTTACTAGTTGGAGAAGTTTCACGGTTGATCTATTAGAGCAGGAGGGATTAAGATTTTAGATTCTTCCCAATAACACCTTGCATTGTGCTCCAACACCAGCTTGCGCCATGCGTCGCGCTCTTTTTCTACTTTTATTAGGCGTTCTAATAGCTGGCTAGGAGGAGGATCGAATGCGCCAGTAGTTCAATCGCATGGTGGTTTCTCCTAATTCAAAGTTCGTCGTCTTTCAGGCGCACGCGCGCGTGCGCAAGTTTCGACTGAACGCGTTTGACGGTCCTTAGACACACTTCGTCAAAGCCGCCGTCCTTCCTTTCAACGTCTTCAATTACACCAAGCAGCTCATAGCCCTCTTGACCTAGTTCCATAATCCTACGCCGCAGTTCGTCGCGCTCGGCCATGATCGCTTCCAGCTTCTCCCGCAACTCATCGCGCTGCCTCTTTACGCACTCGATGCGGTCGCAGTAATAACTGCAAGAGTGAATGTCGTCAGTCATTTCTCTTCCCCAAGAATGTGCCGGATCATTTGCTCGGCCTGTTCGGGAGTCAGCAGATATGCGCCTGTCGCTCTTCCGCCTACTGAAATGAAAGCGCGGCCGTTTGGATCGCCAATTGGAACTTTCCTTGCTAGGAATCGACTCACCATCGCCTTGATGTCCGGCTCGCGCACTTCGTCCAGCGGCGACAGCCTGCACTACGTAGCTGCCCGACGTAGTACCCATCTGTGCGCAGAATATGGATATTCATCACGTTCTCCTAAGTGGTGATAGCGGTTATTAGTGAGCTTTGCAGTCTGAGCTAATTCCAAGGTCTATCTTAAGCGCATCGATGCACTCTGCGCACATGAACTCTCCGTTAGAACACTGTAGCCATCCCTGGTTAATGGCCTCTTTCAGGAAGGCTCTCACTGGTATCTGTCTTGTGCAAAATTGACCAAAACAAACAGAAGCGCACTGGTTACAGACTACTTCCACCCAAAATCTCGACGGACGCTTGGAAATTTTCATTGACATTCGTATCACCTATTAAGTGGTGACAGCGGCCGGTGCTGGTCTCCGGCATACATGCTCTGAGCTTCCCACGTGGCAGAAGCTGGCTTCATGTCACCTATACTGTGTGCGCATCAGCCTGCGCATTCGCTGTCGTAACTTTTTGCAGCAAACTACTTCCGACGCTTCGTTGCAGGCTCTTCATTACGCAAACGTGGAATTACGATCTTGTTCACTACCATCGGTTCGCTTCCCTCACGAGGGGGCAAACTTTCTTGACGAACCTCAACCTCAGCCGTTGATCCTACCATTTCCATTGCAAGCTTCTCAGTATCAATTCCTCGTGAGTCGTAAGGGACGCTGAAAAGTGCAAGGAATCGACGAAGCAAGAGTGCCTTAAACTTCACAGCGTCAGGATCGTCATTCTCACTCGGAAGGTTAATGTAGTGAGAGACGTTAATGAAGTTGTTGTCTCCTACAAAACCGAGGGAAACTCGAAACATCGGGGTGTCGTTTTTACTGCGAGCTTCAGTGCAAGCGGTAATTTGAAGTTCATAGCGTCCGGCTGGAGCGATGGTTTGTTCCTGAACTTCGTCGAGGTTTACTTTCAAAAAGGACATATCATTTTCTCCAAGTTTCGTAAAGAAGTTTAAGCAAGAGGAGTAGGAAAAATCCTACGAGTACCACGGTTACTGCTCCAGTTTTAAAAGCCCACCAATTCCTTGAGTGGTTAGGTCACGCGAAAAGTCAAGTGTCACGTCTTCAAATGGTTCAAGGTTTTTAATTGAAGTACGGATGGTGGCAGTTAAACGGTCAGGCGTTGTTTGAATTCGGTGACGTTTGTTTCCCTTTGAGTCTACTTCAGTCTCACATCCAAAAATATCACTAAAAAGAAGTGGTATTTTGGTTTTAAGTCTGCCTGTCATCATGGGAGAACGGAAGATTCGTTGAGTTAAGTTGTCTTGTTTCACTTCAATGTGGCCAGTTACCAGAACTGTTTTGTTTAAGCTTGTTAGTGTGCGGATAATGGAAGTGAAGGCAAGCATTTGTGGGCCGTAGTCATCTTGTTGTGGCCACTGCCCAGCCCTTCCATTTACTGTCAAAACGCGATCCATAATCAAATCGAGAAGAGTGGTTGCACTGTCAAGTGCGATTGTGCTGAATGAATCAAAAAACCCCGAATCAAGTTTTTGGTTAAAGTCCCGCTCCCATTCAACGTAGAGGTCGTTTTTATGTGAAGTTGTGCGGTCACCTACGTCTTTTTTAAGGGAGCGTACACTCAGGTTAAGGCGATCAGGTAAAAACTCTTCATACTCCACGTCAAATCCTTTGAGTGAGAGAATGGCGTTTGGGTCAAAGAGGTAAGCAAAACGTGGAGTTGGAAGGGTTAAAAGCTGAGTTGTTTTACCACTTCCCGTATCACCTAGAAGGAGAATTTTGTGGGTTGCGTTCGTGGAACCTTCTTTTGCATTAGCCATTTTCATCTTCCTCTTTAAGAATTGAGCTTAAACCAAGTTCGTCGAAAGGTTCCCATCGGTCAAGAATGTAACCGGGAGGAGGTTCGATTAAAGTAGTTGGGTCCGCGACGCTGCGGCAAATATCAAGATAGGGGCATTTTCCATACTTTCCAAAACAACTCTCTTCATTTTTTTGAAAACAGCCCTTTTCGGTTAAGTTTCCGGTTTCTGCAAACGTTCGTTCATCACGTTGAACGGTTGAAATCCATTGTGCAGTGTTGGAAATCCACTCTTGCAAAAGAGTAAAATTGTGGGAAATGGGAATTATTTTGAATTGATCGTGGATTTTTTTATGCACCAACGCAGCGTCAACCCAAACACCGTCAATTCCGGCGTAGTGAAGGTTAGCACCAAACTCGTATCCTTTTACTTGTGAAGAAGTTGCCCAACTTTCCACGTAATCAGGTTGAAAACCATACTTGATGGAGTAGGCTGTTGTGGTTTTGTGCTCAATCACCAACCGTTGACCGTTGTGTTCAATCACTTTGTCCATTTTACCAATGTACCACGTTTTTTGCATTGCAGGCATTGGAACTGCAAAGGGCTGCTCGTTTCCAATAACTTTGCAATTAGTTAAAAGAGAGTAGCGTACTTTGACGTAGTTGTAGTACATTTCACTTGCAACGCCGGGAGTTCGGGGAGCGTAAAACTCTTCTTCATCCATAGAGAGTTGGGCTTTCATTCCTTCACTTTCCCATGTTTCAAGAAAGGCTGCTAGTGAGCCTTGAGCGAGAGAAGTTGAGTCCAGTCGAGTAGAATTTTCCCACAAAAACTCAAGCCCGGCATGCCAGCTTAGGCCAAAGGTAAGTGGAAGTGCATTACCCTCTCTACGCCAACCGAGAATGTGCCGGAAGAAGTAAGAGCGCGGGCAAGTTTTGTAATCCGCCAGTCGAGAGTTGTCGTAGCACTTTAACTTACTCATCTTTGTTTCCTTGCATCGTAGTTAAGGTTTGAGGAACGTAACGGTCGTCTTTAAAGATTAGAAAATTAACTGAACCAAACTTTTCTATGAAAAGTGCCGTAGCAACGCAACAGAGACTTGTTAGGCCGCTTAAAACAATGAAGTCACTTGCTTGAGCAAGTGAAAGTTTCTCAGAAAGCAGCCGGTAGCAGTAAGAAATGTCTTTCTTAACAAACCCCGTGCTACAAATTACCACTTCTCCAAAGGTTTGTGCCGTGGAGTAGTCGTAGCCGCCATCGTTTAAAACAAATACCTTTGGCACAAAACCTCCAAAAAGCGACGCAAGTGGTTAAGCTTGCGTCGCCTTAAACTTACTTACCCAACTGAGACAGAACGGCCTTACGCTGCTCAGGAGTAAGCGTAGTGAGCAAGTCGAGTGCCTTTTGCTGCGGCGACTTACGAGGCTTACGTGACTTCGCACTGAGCTTGTACTCTTTGACAAGCTTGGTAATCTCGGCGTGAGGCTTATCAATGTTACGCCGGATGATACCTTGAATGTCAAACAAGATTTTGGAGTTTACGGCATGAAAAACTGCCTCGGCTCCGTAAGTGTTAACTGCCTGCGCAACGTCAGTTGGCAAGTTAACGTCCACACTAACTTCTGGATGCTCTTTCGTCTTTGCACTGATCTTCATTTTTACTTCCTCTTGAGTTGTGTCAGTCAGGAAGTGACTGACGGTAGTTGCCCTTTGAAGTAAAGGGCATAAATCGAAAGTGGGAGAGTATTTAGTTGAAATGTTGTAAGGTTGTTCAGTTGTGAAGGGTAGCGTAGCACAAGGGAAGGGGCAGTGCAACTACCGTTCGTCGGGTTGTTGCACTGCATCAAACACCCTTAAATTTCCAACTCTCGGCCACCAACGTTTACCACTCTCATCTTCCACTACGTAGCTTTCAAATTCACGGTAGTAACCTACTTTGAGAAGTTCACGCCAAGTTACGGCAGGGTAGGTGGCCGGCGGTTTAGTTACTTCAGGGTAAAACCCATAACTTACCACTTCTACTATTGTTCCAACGTGCAGGGGCTTAAAACGAGAGGCTCGCCACTGCACCCGTTGACCAAGCTTGAACCTTCCCTTCCCGCGATCACAAGGGCGTTCCTTCATGTTAAGAATATTTTTTCTTCAAAGTAAGGAGAGAACTGCGAATTTTTGAGTGGGCTTCAACACTTGCCGGTAAACTTAACTGCTGCCACCGTTCGTGCACTTGGTCAATTGTATGTACCATTGCAGTACGTAAACCGCAAGGGTAACACTCTCCAAAAAACATCCCAGTTCGGGTGTAGACAAACGCTTCGTGAAAGCAGTTTGGGCATTTAAGTGGTGGAGTTACTTTCACTTGTTGTTCCATGAAAAACTCCTCGTTGTCGTAAAGGGAGCAAAGGCACACTTTAGCTTTCCACAACGTCATGTGTTGTGGAGAAGAGTGGGCGCAAGCGACCATTTTTCCACTCGGCAGTCGCGCCCTCAGCGGCTGAGTAAGAACCAAACCTCTCAGCAGTTGGCCAAAAATCAAGTTTGTGCTCAGCGTAGGAGAGGGCTTCACGTTTTGTTTTAAACGATGGAATGAACAAGCGATCAAAGTCTTCCGTCGTGAGTTTTACGTAAGCGCGGTAAGAGGTAGGCATTTTATTCTCCGGTTAGGTTTGAGAGTTCAGCTTCGTCTTTAGCAGTCCACTTTTTAGGATTGAACTGCTTTTTTACTCTTAGCTCTTCAATGCGTATTTCTTTACGGTCAGTTTCCTCCTGCGGGGTTGACGTTGGGAGAGGAGTTAAAACTTGAGAACTTAAAGTAGTAGTAGTTTCAAGTTGCACAGATCGGGCTTTGCGAGAAGCCTCCCATGAGCTTAAAACTTCACTGTATTCAAAGCCGTCCCGCGTTGGGACGAGGTTGAGTTTACGTAAAGTTGCAAAGGAAATACTTAAAGCACTGTTGGTGATGGAAGCAAGAGAGTAGTTTGTGGGGTCAGCGCCGGCAAGCTTAACTACATCAAAAGCAGTTAAGATGTCTTCAGGGCGAATGCGTAGGGTTAGGACTTTACCAGCCTTCATAAAATATCCTCTTTGACCCTAAACTCAAGCCGCTTTTGAAAAACTCCGAAAAGAACTTGCATTCTATTGGAATAGGTATTTTTCCAAATATCTATCATATCATTCTGAAGGTAAAAGAAGTCTGTACTTGGGGGTGAGGATTTAACTTCTTTGGAAGTTACAAGCCAGTTGTGTGCACGGGAATATTGGACTTTCATGGAAGATTCTCTTGAAGAATGCCTCTGCTACTGTAATGACGAATTAAAAGGATACCTAGAACTGTCGACGAAAGTACCCTTAACCTACTGTTCGGTGAAGAGTCTATCCATAAATCTAGTTGGTCAGGGTGAAGGTAAATTCTAAAGGTTGTTCCATAGGGAAAATAAACCAATGCAGGAAAAAAGGGGTCAAATGCAACTTTCACAAATCCTCCTCACTGCGAAAAGCAACAAAAGTTGGGAAGCGGGGCTTTTCTTTAACCCCGCTCACTGCAAAGTGGCGATAAGTTAAAAGCCTCCCAATTAAGTCTTGTTGCCACCAAGCTAAACGTTGGCCTTCCGTAAAACCACTTCCAATGCTAAACTCTACGCCTGTTTCAATGTCTCGAACGTCAACTGAGCCGAGCATGGGAAGTGAAATCTTACCATTTTTTGCTGTTGAGCGTTTGGTTAACCCTAACTCACTTACTTCTGCAGGGTTATCGTTGTGCTCAAGTGCGTTAACTCGCAAAACAACCGCCTCACTGGTTTGAAAGCGCTTAAGTTTCAGTAGTTTTTGCTCTTCTTCAGTGCTGCGCCCGAACTTGTAAAGCGTTTTGGGACTTCGCAGAATTAATCCCTCGTAACCAAGTGCAAGTGCCCGTTCTTCGCAACGCTTAACATCGCTAAGGGAGCGGCAAAGGGTTTGGTTAAGGATTATAATTTCGGGGATAAAGGCATGAAGTGAGGCGTAGCGGCTTTCAAACTCTTCAGTGGAGTTCCAGCGGTCAAAAACAAAGTAAGTGAAGTGTGGTGAGCCGTGAAAACTCATAACTCCGCTGGTGGTGCGCTGCATAACACCTTCACCAGTAGCTTCACCAACAACAAGCTCTCCGTCAAAACCTTCAAACTCAGCTAAGTTTGAAAGTTTACTTTGGATGAAGGCGTTTGGAATGGGTTTGAGGGTGCGTGAAAGTGCAACTCCTTCTTTAATCAAGCAACGAACGCCGTCAAGTTTTGGGCTTGCCAGAAGCGGAAAGCGTAACGCTTCAAACTTTGTTATTTTTGCTGCTAACATTGGTCGCACGGCGCTTTTTCTCCCGCAATTTAGCAAGGAACATGGAAAACTGTGGCTTTGAATCCTTGGTAATCTTTGGGTTTACCCTGTTGGGTTGTAAATGCAAGAAACATTAACTTCTTTTTTACTTTGTATTTCTTGAAGAAAGTCAATGAAGTCCATATACCCAAAAGAAAAGTCAAGGCCCTCCAGGAAGAATTGATACGTGCATACGGCAAACCCATCGGGTGAGATAAAAGACGGCTCTTGTAGTACTTCGGGGTAGGTTAGTTTGACCTTCATTCTACCTTCTCTGGAATATAAAGAAATAAATACGAATTAATCTTTTTTGTATTGATTGAAGCAACTAAGCTTAGTGAGTTTATTGAAAAAAAGGAATGTGGCCCCGCAAAAATACGAAGGTTGTTGGTTTTAACCTTTCCTATTAAGGAAGTTCTTGGGGTTATGCCTAAATCTTTAGAGGGGTCTTTAACTTTCACTCAAACCTCCACAACGCGGTCAAAACTTCTCAGTGAGAGGTTAGCTTCAACCTCACTTTTCTTAGAAGTAAGAACCCAGATTATTGCAGGCAGCGCGGTTGGTACTGCACACTCTGCAAGCATTCCGTCAGTTATTACCACAACTGCGTCGGGGTTCCAGTTTGAGGCAAGTTGAAGTGCAGGAGCAATTCTAGTTCCACCACCAACTTCAGGAAGTTCGGTAGTGGACTTAACCCAAGCTGCGCTGGTAGCCCAAAGAGCAACGCGACAGTCAACTTCGCGACTAAACCCTTGAGCTATTCCCAAGATTCTGGGAAGTACCTCAGTCATGGAACTGCTTACGTCAATCAAGCAAGCAACACGGTAGCGGGGTTGGGTAACAAGGCCACGCATGGCAGGAAGTCGTCCTTCACGCAACCAGCTACGAGTACGTGCTAAAGTTGCCCCGCTGCGAGGTTGCAAGTTTCTTAGCGTTTTACGCAAAACCTGCAAAACCCTAGGTTCAGCTTGAGGGGTTATTCTAACGTGCGCAAGCGGATTTTGCTTAAGTTCAAGAGAACCTTGTCGTCCCGGAAAGTCAAGAATTGCGCGAATGTGGTGCTTTTCCCACTCTTCCTCACTTCCTTTTGGAGCAAGAAAGTGATCTTCCCCTCCTTCAAAGCCACCTTTTACGAGAACATCGTAAATTTCTTGCGTGGTTGGTGGGATTTTGGAGGTTAGGGTTGGGAAGTTACTTTTTAGTTCCTCCCACTCAACTGCCCCCCCAAAAGCCCCCTTCAGCTCTTCCAATCTTTCTGAATTAAGTTTATAGTTGATGGCGGCGTCTGCGGCAACATTCCAAGTTTTGCCATCAACTTTTTTAACCAAACAGTCCCCGCGCCAAAGGTGAGAAAACTCGTGCATGAGTAGAGCGTTTCGGGTTTCACCTTCCAACGCTAGGGCAGTTTTGCTAAGGTGCAAGACGTAGCCACGGTCAGTTAGTTGCATTCCGGCCGTTTTAACTTCGGGTGAAAGTTTAACTTCACGAATGTTTCTAACCGCCCAAGCTTTGAACTCAGGGGCAAGAGTGTTGAAGTAGAAGTCAAGGCTCACTTGGAGTCTCCGAGTTCACGGGCTTCACGTAGCGCCTTACCGCGCTCTACGCCTGCTACCAAAGAGTTAAACACCTCTTGCCCTGAGTGCGGTTCGAGCAGGTCGAAACTCCCATCACTGTCAGGAGTTTGTGCGGTAACGTTCGAGATTAGCTTTTTCTGCAACTCCACCATCTCATCTGGGGAGACTACTTCGAGAACACGTGCAAGCGTCCTTTCCAAAACTCCCAAGTTTAGGTTGCGTTGAGTCCAGAGTTGTGGGTAAAGAAGCATTAGCTCTGCACTTGTGAGTTTTTCAACTCGCTCCGGGTCTTCGTTAAGCACTTCGATAAGACTTTGGGAAGTGAGTTCGAGTTTGTTGTTTGAAAGCCATGCAAGAACTTCCGGTACAAGTGCAGGCATCACAATCCCTTGCACTACAGCTTTCAAAACTTCCTTTGAGGAACACTTACGAGCAAACCCCACTAACCAATCAAGTTGGCGCGGGGAGGGTTCGTCGAGAACGGGGAGTTCAAGTTCACGGCGAGCGCTAAGAAAGTTAGGTGCTTGCACGTTGTGCTTTTGGGCAATCCACTGTGCGTCTGAGTAGATTGGCAGGAAGATTAGGCGAGCACTGAGAGCTTTGCCGGTTTCGTCACTTAACCAAAGCTGGCGATCACTCGGTTGGCAAGCTGCAAGAAAACTTGCGTTTACACTCTTGTCACGGAGTCTCCGTGAAGTTAAGAGTGTTAGGATGGTAGCCCAGTGGTCAGGCTTTGCCTTGTCAATTTCGTCGAGCAAGACAAGGGTTGAAGTTTCGAGCATTGCCCAACTTGGCAAAATCCAGTCAGCAGTTTTTCCTACAACTCTCGGCAGTCCCGAAATATCTTCGGGCATCATTGTCCCAAGCAAGAGCGTTGAGAGTGGAAGGCTGAGACTTTTCGCAAGTGTTTGTGCACGTGCAGTCTTGCCAGTTCCGGTTTCTCCCACAAAGCACGGCCACAAAACCGCTTCACTTTCGCTAAGGCTGGAGTTGAACTTCAAAACTTCAAGTGCTACGTTCTCCATTTTCGGTTTCCTTTTTGGTGAAGTAAGGGAAGGTCATTTTAGCAGGTGGAATTGTTATCCACAAGTAAGAGCTTGAATTACTGTGTAGGTAGTTGCTGTCAATACAGATAGGAGCTAGTCGAAAAGTAACCTTTTCTCGAGAAGTTGGAACTAAATCTATTCCAGATACGTTGTGGACTTTCATTTTCTTAGCCCTTTAAGTGTAGCTTTGTCAAAGTAAGGGAACTCTATTTCACGTGTAGCTAAGAATAAAAACGTTGTAAACCTACCCGTCTTGTGGTTAGAGTCAATGCAAGAGTGGCCTATGCTTAAAAAAGGTTCCCTTATGGAGATAAGGCTACGAGCAGATGTTAAAAGTGGGCGGAGTATCTTAACCTTCATTTTTAACCTTTGGTAAATGGGAATACTAATGAAGCTCCTTTAAAGTTTGTTTTAAACTCAACAGCAAAAAGAATGGAGCTTAAACGAAAATCTTGAACGTTTCCATCTATCAATGAAGGCTGGATGGAAAATTTCGGAGCGGTTTTAGCCATTAGTGCTAAACCTGGAGTTGCTTTAACTTTCATTTTCCCTTTTCCTTTCCTTGAAAAATGGAAACTCTACGCTAAGCGGAGAGATTATGAAAAGAAAATCTTTATAATGTGAACTTCTGCAATTGGCATCAATTAAATCTTCTTCAAACTTCAAAAACGGTGGCTTAAGTGCTTTAAGACACGGAGCGGTGGAGGGTGAGTTTTTAACTTTCATCTTACTCCCCCTAACGAACAGCATAATAATGCCACGTAGGCGCAGGGTCAACCTTCCCCAGCCGGTAAGCCGTTGGCGTAAAGTTTTTAATCCCAAAATGCAAGTTAATGCAAAAACTTTGTGCCAGCGCATTCAACCTCGACATAGTGGTGCGCGTTGCCCATCCCGCAGTCGTGAAGTAAACACTTTCCCTCTCAAAACAAAAATCCGCAATCATGTTTCCGTGCAGGTAAACAAAGGTGTGCAGAGAGTTTCCTTCGTGCTCCACTTTTCTGTGTTCGACGCGGGTGTTTTGCAGCGAAAAGTTCTTCCCTTGCTTAATCGCTTCCACCATTAACTTTTCAACTTTACGCATGGCTTAGTCCTCGAAAGTTAAAACGTAAAGAACAATGGACGTGTTTTTGTCTTGAATTTCAACTTCTCTGTACTTGTGTGCAACTTTCACTTTCCCTGCGGGAAGGTAAACTCCAGGCAGTAACCTTAAAAAGTTTAGCAGCCTGCGTGAACTGCAACCTGTTCGTTGCAAGTAAAACGGAAGTTGCAACGGCTG
>JAEHJW020001725.1_pt1 | contig 34514 bp, 43 predicted proteins | sample 9271431 | NCBI WGS metagenome assembly JAEHJW02 | reverse complement strand
CATCACGGTTTTTAACGGCGCTTCCTTAACAAGCAGTTTTGCCGATACCGGCTCCAACGGGCTTTTCTTCCCGGACAAGGCAATTGTGGTCTGCTCCGACACTCAATCATGGTACTGTCCTCCTTCCACAAAAATTTTCTCAGCCACTCAGGAAGGATTCACGAACACACCAACAAACATCGTTGGCTTCCAGATAGGCAACTTCGATAACCTCACCAAAAACACATCCAATGCGGTCTTTTTGGAGATAGGCGGTCCATCGCCGGACCCCAGCGCGTTTGACTGGGGGCTTCCGTTTTATTTCGGTCGTAGCGTCTTTATGGGGATAGAGGGGACGGATTCCCCGCTTGGCGCAGGCCCTTATCTCGCCTATTAACTACCCTTTGCTTTTTTAAACTGATTTTCTAAACACTTTCAGCGGACTTGTCCCTGCCCCTGCTTTTAAACTCCATGCATGTTGTATGGAGTTTTACATATTGCTTTCCTTCACTCCCTCCCCACGGATGCGGGCTTTTTGATATCGGCTCCGCGCCGCCAAGTCACCCCCGTTTCTTCCCTCCAGATGGGCCGGGCGTTCAGGGTAGCTGAGTGCCCGGCCTCCTTTCTTCAAGGCGGCGGACTGAAAGGGGTGTGGATCAGATAATGCGTGATATTAACGGTCTGGCGCCGGTCGTCCGGGAGAAATTTTTGCAGCTTCAGGCGGCGGCAAGGGAAAAAGGGATCGAGTTCATGATCACATGCACCCTCCGTACGGAGGCCGAGCAGCTTGCGTTATTCGCCCAGGGGCGAAAAACGGTTGGCGAGGTGAACAGGCTGCGCCGCGATGCCGGGTTGTCGCCAATCACCGAGGCGGAAAACAAGATCGTCACCAGGGTCCTTACGTCCATCCATCAATTCGGCTGCGCCTTTGATGTGGCCCTTTTAAGGCGCGGCACGCAGACGCCCACCTGGGACATGAAAGCGGATTTCAACAAAAACGGAATCCCGGATTACTTCGAATTAGGCAAGCTCGGTGAGGCGCTGGGCCTCCGCTGGGGCGGGACCTTCAGATTCGGCGACTTCTGCCATTTCGAATACACGAATGGGCTGACGCTGGCGGAGCTGAAAGAAGGCAAGAGGCCGGCGGCATGAAGCATGCGGTTTTAGACGTCATTCCCGCATGTAATAAGCGGGAATCCAGGTTGCCGTCAAAGCCTGCCTCCGCGGAGGCGGGGGTGGATGCCCGATTACTGTCCCCGGGCATGACGGAAAAAGAAACAAAAGAGACGGGCAGCTAAAAAAGGAGGTCTGTATGCTCGACACGATTATCGCAGTTATGCAAAACACCATAACCCCGCTTCTTACCGCCCTTGTCCTTGCGCTTCTGGGGATGCTGTTTGCCTGGTTGGGGAAGAAATACCACCTGGAGGTAAAGCAGGCGGACCAGGATTATCTGGAGGGCCTTGCCACCCGCGCCATTGCATATGCCGAGGAGGAGGGCGCGGAATTTCTTAAGGCGCATGGAAGCCGTTTGCCATCCGAAAGCAAATTAGGGGAGGCCATCACCCTTCTTCTTCGCACGGCGCCAAAGCTTGACCAGTTCGAGGCGCGGGACCTGATAACCGGAATGCTCGGAAAGACCAAAGGGGCCGGAGCTACGGGCAATGAGGCGGTGGGAAATTGATACACAAAAAAATCGTTGCTGCGCTCGTTATTTTGCTTCTCGCACTTTCATCTTGCGCCGCGTGGAAGGCGGACACCGTAGCCGGCTATGAATCGACCGGCTCGGTCCTGACGGACATCGAATCCAGGGCGAAGGCGATGTGCGACGCCGGCCAACTTAAACCTGCGGATTGTCAAAAACTCAAGAGCGCGTACAACAGGGCGCGCGCGGCTTACATCACATCGGGCGACGCCCTTGTCCTGGCCATAGACACGCAGGACGCGGCGGCAAAGCAAAAATCCCTGGCAGCATATCAGCAGGCGGTTTACGACCTGGGCGCGCTCCTTCCGGAGCTTATAACCGCCGCCGATCAACTGGGCATAAAACCCACCCCCTACCCCTCCCAGGAGGGGAATTCAAAAGTTTCCTCCCAGGAGGGGACTAACGGGGGTGCGAAATGACTCTGGAGCAGGCGCAGAACCTCACAGCAGTAGCCGAGGCCGCAATCGCCGCGGCCGTGGAGGTAGGCATGGAGATTTCAAAGGCGATCAGCGAGAGCAGGGAGCTTACCCGGGCGGACAAGGACACCCTTGTCGCCCGCATAAAGGCCGCGCAGGCCGCGACGCCGGAGTGGACCTAATGGTTCCAGGCCGCCTGTTCCCCTCACCCCAACCCTCTCCCATTGGGAGAGGGAGGAGCGAAGCGGAGGGTGAGGGTGTTTAGTCTGTCCCCGGCAATCGTTCAGGCGCTCATTAACGCGGGCGGCGGCCTGCTTATAGCCCTGGTCATCCTGCTCGGCCTCTACAGGCTAGCGGACAAGCACGGAGTGCAGTTTATCGCGGCCCAGCAGGCCCAGGCGGTTGCGATGGGCAAACAGGCGGAATCGATGGAGGACATGAAGGCATCCCTGAAGGAGTTTATCGGTAAAGACAACTCGGAGCACCGGGAGATACTCATCTTGCAGAAACTCGTGATCGAAAAGCTAAACGCACTGGAGGACTCGCTGAATGGGAAAAGGTAAACCCACCCACCCGCCGTCAACCCACCCCTTGATCCCCTCCCGGGAGGGGAATGAGGCGGGTCATCCCCAAACCCATCTGAAGGCGGAGGCACGATAAACCATGGACGCAAAGAAAGAGCGTTATAGGCGCATTCGCGGGGCGATTTTGAAACTCCTGGCCTATGAACATCCCCGGCCTGTTGATTCGAAAGTCTTACACGTGCTCCTGGACGACCTTGATTACAGGCTCACGGATGAGGAGTGCCAGAGCCACCTGGTCTACCTGGCGGAGAAGGGGTTTATCACGCTCCAGAGGAGGAAGTGCGGCGGCGTGCGTCTTGAGATGGTCACCATTTCACCGAAGGGCCTGGACGTGCTGGACGGCTTTGCAGGAGATATCGGTGTGGACGTGAGGTTTTAGCCGGATGGAAAAAAACAGCGGTGCGGCAAGGGGAATACGGCCCTCATTTGAGGAGATGATGGTGCAGAAGCTCGTGGCCCAGATCGAGAAATATGAACGTTATTTCGAGAGCATCGACGGCATAGACAACCAGGCGGTCCACGCGTATACGAACCTTTTGAAGACCGTAATCGGGCTTGCCAGGAAAGAGACGAAAGAGAAGAAATTTACAGCCAGGCAACTCAAAGAAGAAGCCGAAAGCATTTTGGAGGCGGAATATGGGATTAAAAGATAAGGCAAAGCGGAACCAATGGCGGGACAGCGACTTTGGAGGCAGCCGATGAAATCTCCCCGGTTAATCCTCCTGCCCTACCAGCAGCGCTGGATGAATGACCAGGCGCAAAAAAAGATATGGCTGGCCTCCAGGCAAATCGGCAAGTCATTCGCGCTCTCGATGGAGGCCGTTGTGGAAGGACTTGAGAGAAAGTGCAATAACCTGGTCCTCTCCTCCTCGGAAAGGCAGTCCCGCGAGGTAATGCAGAAGGTCTACTCGCATCTTCGAGTGCTCCGCGTGGTGAGCGAGGACATCATCTTCGACGATGGCGCAAGCAGGGAGGAAGTGAAACTTCCAAACGGCTCGCGGATAATCTCTCTGCCCGCCAATCCGGATACGGTGCGCGGTTTTTCGGGCAACGTGTTCCTTGACGAGTTTGCCTTCCACAAGGACGCCGACGCCATATGGCGCGCGATGTACCCGACGGTCACACGCGGCTATAAAATCCGGGTCTGCTCGACCGCAAACGGCAAGTCCAATATGTTCTACCGGCTATGGAGCGAGGGCGGCTTTTCAAGGCATGAGACCTCCGTTTACGAGGCAAAGGCCGCCGGCCTTGAGGTGGACATAGAGGCCCTGCGCCGCGGCATCGCGGACCCCGACGCCTGGGCACAGGAGTACGAGTGCCGCTTCGTAGACGAGGCGACGGCGTTTATTACATATGAGATGATCCAGGCCTGCGAGGATGAAAACGCGACGAAGGAATTGGCAAAGGGGGATGGAGGGGGATTTGGCGACTTCTACCTGGGCATGGACGTGGCCCGCAAGGGCGACCTCACCATCTTCTGGCTCTGGGAGAAGGTGGGAGACGTCTTCTGGACCAGGACGGTCAAGGAGATGAGAAACACGCCGTTTGCCGTGCAGAGGGATTTTCTGTACGGGTTGCTGAAAGGATTTTCACCCTCCCCCCTTGAGGGGGGAGGCTGGGAGAGGATGCGCATCCGGCGCGCCTGCATCGATTCAACCGGCCTCGGGGCCCAGCTCGCCGAAGAGGCGATTGACAGGTTTGGCCCCACTGTAGAGGCCGTGCTGTTCACGCAAAAGGTCAAAGAGGATTTGGCAGTGACGCTGCGGCGGAAATTCGAGGACCGGCAGGTCCGCATCCCGGCCGACAGGGACATCAGGGAGGATTTTCACTCGGTAAGAAAGTTCACCACATCGGCCGGCAATATCCGCTTCGACGCGGAGAGGACGGATCTTGGCCATGCGGACCGCTTCTGGGCGGCGGCCCTGGGCGTACACGCCGGCAGTACCGCCTGCGGCGGAATCATCGAGTTTGAGACGGCGGGCCCGGCGCGCGTTTTCTCCGGGATAAGGGGATTTACGGGAGGTGGAAGGCCGTCGTGGTGATAATGGGACTGCGCCTGACGGCGGCGCTGGAGCGGCGCCTGGCGCTTGGCGGAATGCAATGAACTTAACGGAGGAATTTTGATGCCTGAAAACCCCGAGACAGGAAGACAGGAAATAACGACGGACGCCAACCAGGCGCAGATAGTCGCTGACGCGCTGGCGCAGCCCGGGGACTATCCCGATGCGGACAAAAGACCCGTCGTCGGGGTCGAGGTCGCCTCGCAGATATCGGACCCCTGGTGGGCGTATTACACCGGTAAAATCCTCCTCAACCCTGACAAGACCCTCCGCACCGAAGGGCTTCAGAACACCGAGCTCTACGAGGACCTGCTGAGGGACGCGCAGGTCCGCTCCACTCTCCAGACAAGGCGTCTTGCCGTCATCGGCAAGGAATGGTCCGTAACGTCCGCCTCGGAGAGCAAACAGGCCCGCACAATCGCCGAATATGTGGAAAAAGTATTGCTCGGATTCGATTTCGATTCGGCCCGTCTTGCCCTCCTCCAGGGAATACTTACCGGGTTCAAGGTCTCCGAAGTCATGTGGGAATATTCGGAGGGCGACGTCTGGATCAGAGAGATGATTGCCAGACCCTGCAGGCGGTGGTCTTTCGGCCTGAAACGCGAGCTGCGGATGCTCACCCGCGCCAACACATTCGAGGGGGAGCCGGTGCCGGACCGGAAATTCCAGATATTCCGTTACGTGTCGGACAACGGCTCGCCGTATGGGGACGGCCTGGGAAGCTCGCTCTATTGGCCGGTCTGGTTCAAGAAGAACGCCATAAAATTCTGGCTGATCTTCGCCGAGAAATTCGGGTCGCCTACGGCGGTGGGCACGTATCCGCCGGGGACGACAAAGGAGCAGCAGGACGCGCTGCTGGCGGCGCTCGGGGCCGTGCAGCAGGAGGCGGCGATCAAGATACCCGAGACGATGAAGATCGAGCTTTTGGAGGCCCAGCGCTCAGGTACGGTGAATACATACGAGAGTCTCTGCCGGTTCATGGACGGCGAGATAGCCAAGGTGGTACTGGGGCAGACGCTCACGACCGAGATGGGCAGGAGCGGGGGGTCCTTCGCAGCGGCAAAGACCCACGACGAAGTAAGGCAGGACTATATAAAAGCGGATGCCGACCTGCTTTCAAACTCGTTGAACTGCCAGCTCATCAGGTGGATAGTCGATTTCAATTTTCCCGATGTGGGGAAATATCCCAGGCTCTGGATAAGAACAGGCGAGGATGTCGACATGAAACTCCTTGCCGACAGGGACCAGGTCCTTCAGAACATGGGAGTAGAAATCCCCTCGGCCTATGCATACGAGACATACGGGATACCGAAACCGAAGACGGGCGAGGAGGTCCTAAAACCCGCCGCAAGGCCGGCCAAGCCTGCCCCTTCGGGGACGGATGCCTGCGCAATATAACTTGCCATTTAAAGGAGGCCTTTGATGTGGATAGCGGTTTTCAGGACGGGCAAACACATGGATTCAAAGGGGACTGAAAAGACATGGACGGAGGGGGACCTGGATAGCATCGTGTCCAAGTACAACCCAAAAGAACACGAAGCGCCGATTGTTATAGGGCACCCGAAAGATAATGCCCCGGCATACGGCTGGGTTGAGGGCCTCAAACGCGTGGGGGACACGCTCTGGGCGGACATAAAACCTGCCGTTGCCGAGTTCATGGGATGGGTCCAAAAAGGGCTTTTTAAAAAGCGTTCGATCTCGCTCTATCCCGATTTGGGCCTCAGGCACATCGGATTTTTGGGCGCTCAGCCCCCGGCCGTGAAGGGCCTGCCGGATTACGCGTTTTCCGACGGGGACGCGGCGGAAATAGAATTCGAGGAATTGGATTCCCGCCTTCGCGGGAATAATGACAGGAAAGGAGGACGTGGAATGAATTTTTGGGAAGAGCTTAAGGGCTTCCTGAAGGGAAGGGGCGTCGATGTGGGCGATGATTATCGTCCGGGTCAGGCGGGTTCCTTCACGGAGGCGGAGGTGAAGGCCGCGGTGTCTACCGCGGTCCGGAAGGCGAAGACCGAGATGGACGCGAGCTTCGCCGAGAAGGCCCGCCTTTTATCGGATCAAGAATCTGCATTGAGGACGAAAGAGGCGGAGTTGGCCAGGCGTTCGAGCGAGGCGTCGAGGAAGGAGATCGCGGACTTCTGCGAGCCCCTCAAAAAGCAGGGTGTCATCACCCCGGCGATGGAAAAGATGGGCATGGGGATAACCTGCTTCATCCAGGCGATTGCCGCGCTTGAGCAGACTTACGAATTTGCCGAGGCGGACGACAAGGGTATAAAGGGCCGCCAGACGCCGCTCGAATTCATGCGGGCGTTTCTTTCCCACCTGCCCAGATCGATCGTGTTCCGGGAGATCGCCCAGGATAAGGATGATCCCGGGGGCGGCCCCGAAGAGCAGAAGCGCGAGCGGCTGATAAAGCAGTACGGCGAGCACAACAAGTGCGACTACAAGACCGCCATGCTCGCGGTATCGAAAGAACACCCCGAGTTGTTCGAGCTGGAGAGGAGATAACCCCTCTCCCTGCCCTCTCCCCCACGGGGCGAGGGTTTCCCCTCCCTTGAGGGGAGGGGATGACGGGGGAGTGAAAGCAAAAACAAAGGAGGACTTTATTATGAGCATGCGAGCAACAGCAGGAATTTCCAAGGCGGCAAAGTGCACGGCCCCGGTTCAGGCGGCCTACACGCTTTGCACACCGGGAGCGGACGACGACACGTTTTCCGTCGCCTCCGCATCGACTAACCCGCTTGTAGGCGTCTTTCAATCGTCGACAGCGAATGCAGGTGATAGCGTCGAAGTTATGGTCACCGGCATCTCCAATGTCGTTCTGGACGGCAATGTGACGCGGGGCAATTACGTCACCTCGGACGCAAACGGCAAGGGCGTTGCGGCCGCTCCCGCTGCGGGAAGCAATAGCAACTACATCGGGATCGCGCTTGAAAGCGGAGTGGCCGGAGACATAATCGCGGTGCTGCTGTGCCCTGGAAGCATCCAGGGATAACGGAAAGGAGATTTAACCTATGCCACCTGTCGGACAGTTACATATCGATAGCGCGCTTACCAACCTCTCGGTGCGCTATCGCAACGAGGCGATGATATGGCCGCTCGTGCTGCCCATCGTCCCCGTACAAAGGAGGTCGGACAAGTACTTCGTATACACCAAGGCGGACGCCTACACCCTCGCGGACGACACGGTCTTCCCGAAGACGCTCCCCAATGAGATGGACTGGGGGACCTCGACCGGAAACTATTCCGTCAGGGACCACGCCTTCGGCGACTGGCTCCCCGAGGAGGTCATCGAAAACGCGGACGTGCCCCTGCAGCCCGAGGTCGACACGAACGACTACCTGAACCTCCTGCTGGACATCGCCCAGGAAAACAGGGTCGCAAACGTCGTCTTCAACGCCGCCAACTACAGCTCCACAAACCAGTTGACGCTCTCCGGGACCTCGCAGTGGAGCAGTTCGGGCTCGACGCCCATAAACGACATCCTCAATGCGATCGAGAGCTGCTTCATGCGGGCAAACACGCTCGTCTTCGGAATCCAGACATGGATGGCGCTCCGGACGAACCCGCAGATACTGGACGCGGTGAAGGCGGCAACCAGGCTCCAGGCGGCCGAAGGCGGCATGGCCACCAGGGACGAGGTTGCCAGCCTCTTCGAGGTGGACCAGGTCCTCGTCGGGCGCGCGAGGTACAACACGGCCAAGCAGGGGCAGACGCCCTCTTTCGCCAGGCTCTGGGGAAAACACGCCGCTGCCCTCCACGTGGAGAAAAACCCCGGCATCAGGTCCATCACCTTCGGGGCGACGTTCTCCGAGATGCGGAGGCAGACGCAGCGGGACTTCGATCCGAAGCGCGGCATCAAGGGCGCACATTACCTCAAGGTCGCCTGGAACTCGGCCGAGATTGTCATCGCAAACGACGTGGGGTACTTCGTCCAGAACGCGGTGGCGTAAAGTGGAACCCACCCGGAATTTACACCCCGGGCTTGCGCCCTCCGGCCTGTTTATTTATGTGGGGGGCTCGCGCCCCCCACTCCCCCGCCAACGGCGGAAGGATGGACGGAGGTATCAGCCGTATCGGTACGTAGGGGCGCTGCTTGCTGCGCCCTCCGTTAAATGCAGGGGCAAAAAGGAGGCTTGAAGTGGCGGAGAAAATGAAGAAATACATCGTCCAGACGAACATAAAGCACAACGGCATGCTCTACGCACCGGGCGAAGAGATAGTGCTCACGGATGAAGAAGCGGAGAAAATCAAAACGTTTCTGAGATCGAAGGGGAAATCAAGCTGAATTGGGAAGCGCCGTGGGGAAAATTCCTTGCTTTATCTGTAGGTGGGCCGTCAAATGCGATGCCTGCGGCCACCTCATGGGTTGCAGGCGCGGGTTTGGGGGCATGAGCAGCCCCGATTCCTGCAGTGATTATGTGTCCAAAAACGCAGCCGGGCACGGATGGCCCGACTGGACAGGACCCGACTTGACAGGAGAAAAAGAAACGATATGAAAAAACTTTTACTCATCATGACCCTGATTTTCCTCTCGGCCCAGCTCGGATTTTTTTACCCGGGGGTCTGTGGGGCGGGCGCGCTCTTCGTCCCCTCGAAGACGGGCGACCTGGACGACTGGAAAAACGCGTCGCCCTCAGCCGGCCAGTGCGCCGTCTGGAACGCGACTGATTCAAAATGGGAGAACGAGAACTGCCCATCCGGCAGCGGGGGAGGAGGCAGCAACGTAGTGGCCTCCGTTGATTTGACGAACCAAAATGCAATTATCCACTATACAACGCTATATACTGTTCCCGCCAATGGATTTTATCTGATTTCTTGTTATACCAAAGTCACTCAGGCCGCCGGTACAAGCTCCTCTCTGTCCGATGTGTATATAGAATATACGACGGAAGACGGGGTTGTGAAACAATCCGGCATAACCTCATCAACAAGCGGGAATTCCATAAACACTGCAATGGGGGGGACTTTGCTGGTTTATGCCAAAGCCGGGACAGGAATCCTCTATGAGACCCTGGATTATGCCTCATCCGGGACGCCGCAGATGTTATATTCCCTGCACCTTAGAGCAGAGGCCTTATGATGAAAAAACTTTTACTCAAATCCATTTTGACATCATTGTTGCTTCTGGCCTTCGCGTTACCCGCCGGCAGGGCCGGGGCCTCCACTGTCTCGGTCTGCAACTTCCCATCTGGATCGGCGGCCGAGGTGCGCGTCTATGACCTCACGGCGGGGGCGCAGATTACAAACTGGACGAACACCGGGGTCTCGGAGAGGGCCGTTGCGCTATCGACGTCCTGCTACGACTACACCGTGGCGCTGACCGCCGGGCACGCCTACCAGATAGACTGGGAGGACGGCGCCGCGCCCACGAAGGTTGCAAGCGAGACGCTCTGTGAAAACCAGACGGCGGTTGCCGCGATCCCCACGAACCCGCTATTGACTACGGATACGAGGCTGAATAATTTAAATGCGCCGGTTGGAAGCATCCCAACCAACCCGCTTTTGACGACGGATTCCAGGCTCAATTATCTCGATGCAGCGGTTTCCAGCCGGGCGACCCAGTCTGCCGTCACCACTTTACAGACCAGCGTGAATGCGGTCCCCACAAATCCGCTGATGACGACCGACCCCAGGCTCAATTATCTCGATGCAAATATATCATCGAGGCTCGCCGCCTCAGCCTACACCGCGCCGGATAATGCGCGCATTGGGCTCATAAACGGCGTGACGGGGAAGCTTCAGTTCGATTCATCGGGCAACGTGAAATCTGATCCGCAGACGCAGCTTCAGGTCCAGGCGAGCATAAGCTCCGCCGATGAGCAGAACATTATAAACGGAATTGTCATCCAGCTCACCGGCAGCCTCACTCCAGGCGCGTACCCGGCGGAGATGACAGTCAAGAGCGGGCAGCCGATGAACATCTTCCGCGGCGACAGCCCCACAATAAATATCAATCTGCCCGCCGGCTGGAATTTGCAGAGCCCGTCCGGACAGGCCGTATGGTTCGCGGTGAAGGTGGCTCCGGCCGACCCGGACAGCAGCGCAATCGTGAACGCGCAGGCGACGATAACGGGGCCGCAGACGGCCACGATCACGCTGACCGGCGCGCAGACGGCGACGGTGGGGCGCTACTGGGCGGAGTTTAGCGTGGTGGACGCAAACGGAAACAAGCTTGTGGCCCAGCAGTTCAAGCTCAATATTTTACAGGACGTACGGCAATGAGAAAGGAGGAGAGATAATATGCCTTACTCTCAACTGACCGATCTTCAAAACGTGCTGCTGGGCGACTCCCTCATCCAGCTCACGGACGACGAGGGCCTGGGCGCTATCAACCAGGACCGCATCAATGAGGCGATTGCCGAGGGCGACGCATTAATCGACGGCTATTGCGGGGCGAAGTACCAGGTCCCGTTCAACCCTGCGCCGGCGGTCGTCCGGAGCCTCAGCGTGGCCCTGGCCATCCATAACCTCTTCGCCAGGAGGGTGGAGGAAGTCCCAGCCGTGCACGAGAACCGCTACAAGGACGCGATCCAGCGCCTGAAGGAAATCGCAAGCGGCGCGATGACGCTTGGTATCCAGCCCCAGCCCGCGGTAGTCGAGGAGCCTGCCGCGAACTCGCAGAGCGTGGATAGCCGCGTATTCACCACCGGCGCCACGGGCAATAACCCGGACAATCCGGCCCCTGGCCAAATGAATCTGGACAATTATTGACATGACCTTCGTCGACATTGAAGACAATATCATCGCCGCCCTGAAAGCCGGGCTTCCGTACCTGAGGGCCGTGGAGACATACGCGGGGCAACTGGACAAGGAGATCGGGGAACTCGCCCTCGGGTTCCCGGCCGCCTATGTGGCATATCAGGGCTCGCAGTTCGAATGGGTGGACGGAGAGACGTGGCTGGAGAAGCCCACCTTCAAGGTCCTCGTGGCGGCCAGGAGCCTGCGGATCGTCTCCGGCATCAATGAGGACGTCCGTAAAGGCGCGCAGGGCGCTTACCAGGTGGTGACCGACGTTCTTAACGCGCTTACGAACCAGACTTTCGGACTGGCCATATACAAGTTGCGGCCGGTGAAGACGGAGTTGATCGCCATCATGAAGACAACGGCGATCTACAGTGTCGATTTCACGACGATGTTCGATGCGGCGTATGCATAAAAACAAATTCGGGCTCGGCCACCGCGCGCCTACCGTTGCGCCGGAGGCCAATTCTGCAGGGGCGGGGTTTCCCCGCCGGATTTAAAAAAAAGGAGGCTCGCAATGAAAAAAGTGACTCTTGTTGTCCTGGTTTTTCTGCTTTTATCCCCGCCCGCATGGGGGGCGGGAATGTTGGCCTGTACCCCGTACGACAAAGGGGTCGGATATTTCGTGATAACATGCACGGCCACTGCGGACGCGTCCGGTTCTTTCCCCGCGACGTCGCTCTCCGGCGTCTGGCCCCAGGACGATAGCAACCAGGGGGGCTTCTATATCTTCCAGGCTGAATTTCTTCCAGGCAGCACCGCGCCGACGAACGGATACCAGGTAAGCATCAAGGACAATTGGGGCGTCGATCTGCTGCTTGGCAAAGGGGCCGCCCTGAGCAATGCCGCGTCATCCATCCAGCCCGGGATCGATACGTTCAGCGATTCTGCGCCCACGGTGTACATAACCGGCAACAGTGTAGCCGGCGCCGTTGCAAATTTCAAGTTGACGCTGGTGAGGTAACACCGATGAAAAAAATCGCATCCATATCTTCAGCGGCCCTGCTGCTTGCCTGGATGAGTTTAGCGACGGCGGGGATAATCCCGCCCGGTAACTCAAGCAGCGGGGTATCTTCTTTCGAAGGACGCACCGGCGCAGTCACCACGCAAAGCGGAGATTATAGCGCCACTCAAATAACCGGGGCGGAACAGACAGCCAATAAAAACGCCTCTGGCGGATACGCCGGAATAGACGCCAATGGGAAGCTGCACGCGCTGGACGGTTCGCAGCTCACGGGCCTTTTGTGCAGCGGCGGGGTCAACTTTTTTAATGGCCGCACCGGCGACGTTGTTCCGCAGACCGGAGACTACAACGCAACCCAGGTGGGCCTGAAAAATGTCAATAATCCCCCCCAACCCCTGACAACTACAGGCGGCATAATCTACTCGCAGGCCGGCGCGTCGAATGGGACCGGCGCGGACACCACCGACGATACGCTCCTGACCTATAACCTGCCGGCAAATACACTGGTGTCAAATGGGACCTGCGTAAAGATTCATGCCTATGGCACGACTGCCAATAACTCCGATAGCAAAACGATAAAAGTCTATATCGGAGGGGTTGTCTTCCCCAGCATTACGGCGTCGAGCGCCGCTTTTTCATGGGAGGCAAACGCCACGATATGCCGCAGCGGGGCTTTATCTGAAGACGGCACTATCTGTTTTTCTTTTGGCACCAACACCCTTCAGGAAAGCTACGTCGGGTTTTCGTTCGACACAACTCAGCCGGTCCTGATAAAAGTGGTCGGTAAAAACGGCGCGGCTAATGCAAACGACATCGTCGGCCGCGGGCTGGTGGTGGGATATGGGTTATAAAGTTTCAGATAAAAATAAAGGAGGTTTCGGTCCATGCCACTCAGCGCATCGGGAGTAAATGTAAAAGCGGCGGCGGCGATAGCGGCCGCCTGGGGCACCGGGGTTGTCTGCGGGGCCAACAGCGGTATCCTCATCAAGCCGCACACGCTAAAAAAGACGAGGCAGGCCCTCATAGATGATTCCCTGGGCCTGTACTTCCCGCAGAACTCCGTAAATTCGCAGGTGAAGTGCGAGGGGGACATCCCCTCCTATCTGCGCTACGACGGGCTGGATTTATTGATCGCCCTGGCGATGGGCGCGACCGGCGGCCTCCCCGTGCAGCAGGGGACGACGACCGCCTACGCGCAGACGTTCTCTCTCGCCAACACGCTGGACGGCCTTTTCGCCACGTTCATCGTCGACAACCAGATAAACATCGACGAATACACCACGGTGAAGATAACGGGCTTCAACCTCAAGGGCCAGGTCGGAAAACCGCTGGAGATTTCCTTCCATGCGATCTCCATCGACCGCATCACGAATTCCGTCGTGAACACGACTGCCACGTTTGCGAACGTGACATTTTTCGAGACCCTGAACCGCGTGCTCTACAGCCAGGGGCTCTTCCGGCTGAACGCGGCCTCCGATGTGGCGCTGGGCCCCTCGAACATCGTCTATCCGGATTCCTTCGAGCTCGACTTCAAACGGAAGATGGCCGGCAAGTACGGCACGGGCACGACGATGGACCTGATAGACGAACCCACGAACGATGGGCTGCCCACGATCACGCTGAAACTCGAATTCCCGCGCTACTACGCCAGCACGTATTTCACGGACTGGGACGCGGCCACAAACTTGAAGATGGACATGACCTTCACGGGGGACGTGATCGCCACGGGCTATAACCGCTCGTTCAAAATCTCGCTGCCTAACCTGAAGCTGTCGAGCGTGGAGTTGCCGATCTCCGCGGGGATTTTGAAACACCCGCTTGAGTTCCAGTGCCTGGGGGCCGGGACCCCGCCCACTGGCATGACGGTGACGAACCCGTTCGAGATAGACGTCATAAACAGGCAGAGCTTGAACGTGCTGTAGGATGCCAAATCCCCCCTGCCCCCCTTTGCTAAAGAGGGGTGAGGGGAGATTTAATAATAAAAAAGGGGTTTAAAAGGAGGTTTTATGGAAATAGGAGGGTTGAAAAAGCAGGATTTCGAGGTATGGGTGCCGTTTGAGGACGCCCGTGTGCTCATCCGGTACGTCAGCCGCGAGGAATTGCAGGGCATCCGAAAAAGGGCGACCGTCGCCTCCTGGAACCGGCAGCACCAGAGGGAGGAGCAGTTCGATGGGATGAAGGCCGATATCCTCCTCGGCCGCGCGGCCGTGCGCGACTGGAAGGGGTTTACCATGGAGGGCGTGGATTATCCCTACAGCCCGGAAAACTGCGACGAGCTGATGCGGGGCTTTACCGCGTTCGCCCGGTTCGTAAACGACGTCTGCGTGGATTTGCAGGCCCTCCAGGAAGAGGAGGCGAAGCAAAAAGTAAAAAACTCCTCGCGCATATCCGGTACCGAATAGAGAAGCCGGGTATGCGCTGCGAAAACTGCATCGATATCGAGGAACAGGACGGGGTGCCGGCGCCGTGCCGGGCTCCCTCACCCCAACCCTCTCCCGCCGGGAGAGGGGGGAGCGAAGCGGAAGGTGAGGGATTTATGGGCTGCCCAATCCCGCCATTATCGGCCGAAGAGGCGCGGATTCTCGATATGCGGGGGATGATCATGAATCTCAAGGAGCTGGTGGAGGCGGGAAATGTGCTGAAGATGATGGGGGCGACGCTGGAGGATTTAAGAATATTGGCGGCAATAGAGGAAGGGCTAAGGGAGAAGAAGTGAGTCCAGCCGACAGTTTATTTGACCGGTTTAATGAGCTGGGTAATGCCTTCGAATCCAGGGAAAGATCGGCTGCCTCACTTCTCCAAAAGCTATTTCCAGAAATAAACTCGCCTTGCAACCAAAAGGGAAAGTAATATGAAAAGGGTCCCAAGAAAGAAATGCCTGCCAAAAAAAAAGTTGGTTCCGGTCAAAAACAGCAAATATATGGCTGCCGATAATTCACCTCTGAATTCATATATGAGTTTTTTAATAATTCGTTGCGCGTCTTTATGTGCCTGGGCCGATCTCCAGACATATATACGAGCCACAAGACTAATGGCGGCAAGGATATAAAGTGACCCGTAAAGAATATTTGAAACCATTCCGCTTTTTATTCCATTTATGCAGATCACAAGACCGGCCGTTACGAGGAGCCCTATGAGAACAAGCAGTTCTGCCCTGAATTCGACAACGATAGTTTTGACAAGCTGCAACGCATCTTCATATCTAGATGTTTCCAATATCTCTTCGTAATCGTCCATCGGAAGGGAGTATAGCATGGCGGAAATAAGGATTGGAAGAGGGGAAGAAACAGGGCCGGCGGATGTTATTTCCAGAGGAGAAGGCGTTTTGCGATTAAAAGAGAAAGCACAATGAAAAAAGACCCAAGCACCGCGTTAACGAAAAAAGCAGTCAAAAATCCGATTGTAAAAAGTGTCCAGAAAAGAACAATCAATTCCGGCTTGAATTCATCTTGGAGCATTTTAAGAAGCTGGAGTATTTCTTTGCTGTTTGCAGTGGCTCTCCAAAGATATACGCGCCTTGCGATGGTAATGGCAAATATGATTAAAAGTATTCCGAGGCCGATATGCCCCTTTATAACAGCCAAAATGCCGGCCGCGGCCAAGATACCTATAAAGGCATATAATTCCGTTCTGAATTCACATACAAATATTTTTATAATTTGCAATGTCTCTTCATATCGAGAGGCTGCGAGTATTTTTTCATCATCGTCCATAGGAGGGAGTATAGCATGGCGGAAATTAGGATTGGAAGACTAGAAACAAGTATGGGGGATGCATTGAACACAACCGGCACGGCTGCTGAGGAGCTAACATCCAGGCTATATGATTGCAGCAATGCGCTCCAGGATATGGGAAATGCATCCGGTCTTTTGAGTAATGCCTATGGAGCGTATTCCTCAATGGCTGATGGAATCGCAGGGCCAACTGCAAATGCAGATGAACAGCTTGGGGGAGGCGCATATGAAACTAATTGGGGTGGAGTAGTTGGAATTGCTGCTTCCATTGCCGCTATTCTTGAACTTTTAATGAGTATTTGGCATTCATTTGATAACACCGGCAAAGAGATGGTCGCGTCTGTACGCGAATTGAAAACGCCTCTGGAAAATCTGTCTAATACGGCTTCAGATATCAAGGGGGAGGTTATCCAGATAGAAGGCGACATCTCATCACGTAAAATCTCAGCGGAAAATTTCCATGAAGACGAAGCGGGCACATCATCTGGATTTTTTCCGATTGGCATTACGAATACAGGCATTGACGGCTCGGCTTTGTCTTTCATGTTAAATATGGCCCAGGGCATAACGGACTCCACGGACACGCTCCAGGGCACGGTGCAGGACGCTTTTAACGTCATTCCCGCTTGCATAGACCAGACGATGGGCCAGGCGAATTCCCTTGTCCAGCAGGACATGTCCAACATAAGCGCCTCGATCGAGCAAGGGATGCAGAGCGCCAGCGCCGCATTCGCGCAGACAAGCGCGGACATGACCGGATTTTCGGCCTCCATGACGGACAGTCTTGACAATGCCGCCTCTTCCGCGGATGACGCCATCTCCTCCATGGGCGGAGGTTTCGATAGCCTCTCCCAGGCCGCCGCTTCCATGGACGCCGATTTCTCGGCCCTCGATGACACGAATGACGACTGGCTCACGAATGCGGACGATATGGGAAGCGGCTCCGGCGGCGGCAGCAGAAGAAGAAGCGTCCGGCGCGGCAGGAGAAGCGCCGGGAGCAACAGCGCCTGGAGCGGCGGCGCGCAAGGCCCGGCAGACATCGCAAGCGCATACGCCCAGGCGGCGGCCGGCCTTGCCGAGGCGCAGAACCCTGCACTGGAGACAGAGTTCGGAGCGGAGTTCGCGCAGAGCCTCCAGGTGCAATATCAGGCGCAGGTAAACGCTTATCAGGAGATGATGGGCATCAATACCATAGGCGGCGCATACGGCGGAAGCGGCGCATCTTCATCCGGCGGCATCGGCGGCGTCACGGTCCAGATAAGCGGTATCACGGTAAACAGCACGGGCAACATAAACGACTCGGGAGACCTGGCAAGCCAGGTGGAGACGGCGATCGCGCAGAACATACAGCGAAACGCAAGCCCGATAACAACCGCGCTGAAGCAGGTGGGGATATGAGCCTCCTTTCCTGCTATCAAAACATTTTGGAGACCTCATCGGTCACGCTCGCGCAGGGCGCGGTGAATGCCAGTTATCCGCTCTACCGGCTGTGGGACCGCGACATCGGGCGGATGTTTGCGGCGGCGGCCGCGGCCACGATTGAGGTCAGGATCGATCAGGGCGCGGTCCCCGCCGGCGTCGATCGGCTTTTCATACCCGGGGGCCACAACCTAAGCGGTGTTGCGCTCGATCTCCAATATTCTGACGACGATGTAACCTATACGTCAATCGGCGCATGGACGCAGGCGGATGCAAACCTGATCGTAAAGAGTTTCACCACGGCGGCCCACCGCTACTGGAAGTTCATCGCCGCGAACCCGGCATTCGCCCCGCAAATGGCGGAGCTTTTCCTCACGTCCACTTACACGTGGGAGAAGCTCCCGGCGCGCCCGGGCGGCCCGTTCGAGGACGTCTTTAATGTAAAAAGCGACGTCACGGCAAGCGGGCTGGACAGGTTTATGATATTCGGCAATTCGAAGCGGCAGCGCATCTATAAAGTGGTGAACGCGGGCGCGGCCCAGCAGGCGAACGCCCTCGCGCTGAACGCGGTATGGTCCGGGGCGATGCCGTTCTGGCTGTACGACCACGAGGGCAACTGGATATTCGGGAAGCTCGCAAAGCCCCTAAACCTCAAGGAGACGGGCGCGGGGAAGTTCGAGTTCGACTTCAATTTTCTGGAAGTGCTGGGATGAAAAAGGGAAAAGAGGGAAGGCAATTGTAGGGGCGCTGCTTGCTGCGCCCATCTTTTAAAAGGAGGCATTATGAAAATCAAAAGCAGGTTGAAATTCAAGGGGCGCATCAGGGTCGAGAAATTCGCGGAAGGGGCACATCCGGAAACGGGACGGCCCTATGAGGTGATAGAGGCGGAAAACCTCGGCCTGACATCCGGCATCAATGAAATTTTGAAACTCGCCACCGGGCAGGGCGGCACGACGTTTACGAACTCAAACGCGCAGATCGGCATTGGCGACTCCACCACCGCCCCCGCAGCGGGGCAGACGGACCTCCAGGCTGCGACGAACAAGACCTACAAGCCGATGAACGCGGGATATCCGACCGCGCCCTCAGGGGGCCAGGTCCAGTTCCAGGCGACCTTCGGGTCGACTGACGCCAATTACGCCTGGAACGAGTTTGTGATAAAAAACGTGACATCTGGTATCTGCCTGAACCGTTCCACGAACGGGGGCGCCGGCTTCGGCACGAAGGTCTCCGGGACGACATGGACCGCCACGACGACGATAACGATAAGTTAACCCCTCACCCTCCGCCCCGCCTTTAGCAGTGATTCCTCCCTCTCCCCTGGGAGAGGGTTGGGGTGAGGGAAGGGGATAAAAATGTAGGGCCTGTTCCCCGAACGGGCCTAAAAGGAGGCGCTTATGCTTCAAAAGAAAAATTTTTCCAAATCGACCCTCGGCGCGGCAATAACAAACACCGCCATGTCCCTTACGGTCGCCGCGGGCGACGGCGTGAAATTCCCGCAGTCGGGCAATTTCATGGCCGTCCTATGGGGCGCGGCATATTCGGGCCCGGACCAGGACCCAAACGCCGAGATCGTCCTCGCCGCGTACTCTTCGGCTGACGCCTTCACCATCACGCGGGCCCGGGAGGGCACGACGGCGGGCGCCTGGAACTCAGGCGACCATATCGCCCATGTCGTCACGGCCGGGACTTTTTCCGATTTCGATTTTGCCGGCGAGATAACCATGTACGCCGGCGTGACGGCCCCTTCGGGCTGGCTCATCTGCGACGGCTCCGCCGTATCGAGGACGACTTATGCCGGGTTGTATAACACGATTGGCACAACATTCGGCGCGGGCGACGGCTCCACGACCTTCAACCTGCCGGATCTGCGCGGGCGCGTCCCGGTGGGCGTGGGACAGGGGACCGGGCTTACAGGCCGCGCGCTTGCGGCAAAGGGGGGAGAGGAAGCGCATGTGCTTGTAAAGGGCGAACTGCCGTCTCAGGCTAATCTGTTTGCATTCGACAATAGTGGCGGCTCGACGGGATGGACAACCGGAACAGACAATTTAACCACTATCGGTGGCAGCGACACGGCCCACAACAACATGCAGCCGTACCTGGCGGTGAATTTCATCATCAGGTACTGATGCATAACCCACCCCCGGACCCTGGGGGGGGTGGGTCAAATAAAGGGGAAGATTAAGGCAAAATGTACGGCTCTTACACATACGGTTTTCCAACTTACGGCGATGCCGCTGTCATACCGGGCCCTGCAATCAACGATGGGGCCGCGCTCTCGGATTCCCTTTCGGTCATTGCCGCCACTGGCGCGGCGGATGGCCTTGCGCTTTCGGATTCGGCAGGCGTAACGGCAGCAATACCGCAGGCGGACGGGGTCGTCCTTGCCGATTCGCTTTCCGTCCTTAAATGGGGCCAGGCGCTTTCCACCGTGCGGGACTCCTCCCGCTTAAAGCCGGTCTACCTTGTGCAACTTGCGCTGAAAAATGGAGGTCCCACACTATATTTCTCCGACAGGAACATCGCGGTGGGAAACCGGCTCTACGAGGGCTATCTGCATGATCTGTCCGGTGTCGCCCAGGAACTGAAACGCGCGGACTCAAGCGCCATGAACGTAAACCTCGAGCTCTCATTCAGAAACGACAAGATAAGCTGGGGCGGCGTGGATTACGGCCATCTTATAGAACTCGGGGCAGCATATCCGTTCGAGACCGCGACCTGTGTAATCTCCGAGACCGCCTTCGACCGATACGGGCTGCCCGCCCAGCCCGCGGTCGTCTTCAAGGGCGTGCTGGATTGCCCGCAAAACATAGATTTGATGGGGTTCAAGTGCAAGGTGAGCACAATGCCCACGTATATGGACGCCAGATGGCGGCAGACGCAGATCAACCTGGTGGATTTTCCCGCGGCGACCGATGATGTATCCAAGTGGGTGCCCATCGTCTACGGCTCGGACATCCTGATGCCGGCGCTCCGCGTTGACTGGACCAAGACGACCCTTCTCAATGCCATCGCGGCCACGGACACAAGCCTCGAACTCTCCGACGTGACGGGTTTTGCCTCCTCCGGAGAGGTGATGATAGACGACGAGGTCATCGGCTACGCGGGCATCTCCGTCCGGACGCTGACGGGCCTCACGCGCGGGGCAGACGGCACGGCCGCGCAGCCGCACGGGGAAAACACGGACGTCATCCCATATCTGGCCTCCTACGACTGGGTGCTTGCCGGGCACCCGCTTGCCGCCGTGGGCGACATCTTCGCCGAGATAAACGGGAAACTCTGGCTGGTGGACGGCGGGGTGACGGCGCTCTTCGACAGCGACGGCTATATGAAGCTGCGGGCGTCCAGCGTCATAAGCGCCGGGGGTGTGCTCGACAACATAAGCGTCGTGGACACGACCGCCATAAACGACGGGATCACGGTGAATGACGGGATTAGCGTCTCGCAGGGCTCGCACAGCCATTCGACATCCTCCACCGGGCGTCTCATCCCGACCGGCGCAACCTATTCCGGCAGCAGCATAAGCTGGGCCGGAAGCGCCGGAAACGTCTGCGATCAATCCGATGCGACCTATTTTGAGGCCATGGGCGAGGCGGCTGCGGGATGGGGCAAGATACAGGTAAGTTTCGCCGGTTATGCCGGGCCTCCCCCGGATGCGGTCTATCTCTGCATGACACACCAGTCCTATACGGGCAGCCCCGTAACCGCACAGGTAAGCGGCGACAACTCCACCTGGTACAATATCGACGGCTCGCAGCAGAAGGTCACGCAGAAGATATATTGGGGCACATCGGTGCCGTCCTTGATGTGGGCGTATTTCAATAACCCCTCCGGCTCGACCGCCATGTACATGAAGGTCTTCGAGATGTGGCTGGAGGTGCAGACAAGCCATACGGGGGCAAGCGCGGCGGCCGGGGTCGCCAAGTCCGGCACGGTATCGAAGGACGGCACGGTGACGAAATCCGGTCAGGCCTCGAAGGACGGCACGATAATCGCCACGCACACCGTGGAGCGCCTGCACGCCGTCGTGAACGGCTACGCGGACGACGCCTACGGCACATATACGGGCGCGCCGGGGGCCGTCATCGAGCGGCCGGACGCGGTGATAAAACACTTCCTGGAGGTCGCAACGGGTATCTTCAGCCCGGCGGACATGGATGCCGCATCCTTTGCCGCCGCAGGCTCATTCTACGCCGCAAACGGTTACAAGCTGGCATTCTGCCTCGACAAGAAGGTGAAGCCCTCGCAGTGGCTCTCCGAGCTGGCCTTCGAGTCCAGGAGCACGCTGGTATACACGGCCGGCACATGGCGCTTGAACGTCATCCCGGATGCCGCGCCCGCGCCGGTCAAGACGATCACGAAGGCCGAGCTTGCCGGCAAGAACGCCATGTTTTCCTTCGGCAAGACCGACTGGACGAAGATATCGAACCTCATCGTCGCCTCCTATAGCCGCCAATACTCGACGGTCCCGGGCAAGAGCCAGTCCGGCTGGCTTGGGACGGTGGAGGCCCAGGACGCGGCGAGCCAGGGCGTCTACGGGGTTTTCAAGAAGGAAATCCAGTTCGAGGCCGTCCGGCTGCCTGCGATGGCCCAGAGCGTTTTAAAGCATATCCTTTTAGAGCGGAAAAACCCCACTCTGACCGTGCAGTTCGATATTTTCTGGGAGCATTTCGACCTGCTTGTGGGCGATACCATCCAGGTGCAGAATGAGCTCTTCAGCGGCTCGCTTTTTTTCATCGAGGAGATCAAACGGAAGGACGCCTTCCGGGCGGCGGTGAAGGCCGTGGGATGGTGGGTGTAGGGGAGGGGGCCAGCTTGCGGCAATAACTTGGAAGTGGGATAATAGATGGAAACTATGACGATGCCATAAGAACTATAACGCCTGCGGGAGACATTTTGGTTTCGTTTTCATACAGGGTCAAGGGGATTTTCAGAGATAGATCGGGCGATCTTCTCGTGATTGCGCTTATCGCCCTGTACTGTATTTCATATGCCGCGTTGAGGCTTCTTGTTTCGCGGTCGATGGAGCTGGATGAGGCGCAGCAGTTCGTGGCCGGGGCGTACTTGCACCTTGGCTATCCCCGGCAGGCGCCTTTATATAACTGGATCGTCTGGCTGGTTTCATTGCCCTTCGGGAAAAATCTCGCCACGCTCATCGCGGTAAAATACTCGCTCATATTCATTTTCTATTCGACTTTTTACATCACCGCCCGCTCTTTCTGGGACGTCCGGCAGTCCCTTCTCATAACGGGCACCCTGCTTCTTTTTACGACATATACGTACGAGTTCAACCGCGACTTGAACAACACTGTCCTGGCCGCGGCGATGGCCGCGATAACACTTTTTTTCTATGTCCGGATACTGCTGACCGGCAAGACCGGATATTACATCCTGCTGGGCCTGGCGGCCGGTTTGGGGGTCCTGTCCAAGTACAATTTTGTCCTTCTGCTTGCGGCCATGCTGCTTGCGAGCCTGTCGACCGCAGCGGGAAGGCGGGCGGTGCTCAACGGGAACATATCGTTGTCCGTGCTGCCCTGTGCCCTGGTCCTTTCCCCTCATATGGGCTGGCTTTTGGATGATAATTCACCCCCTGTCCGTTATGCCGTAAGCCTGGCCCGAATCGGGGGGTTAAGGGATTGCTCGCTGCCGGGGCTGTTGTCTTTCATCGGGGCCGCGTACGCGGAGGTAATAGTCTTTTTATCGGTTACCCTGCTTCTCATTGGAAGGCGCTTATCGCGGCGAAAGGATGAAAAAAATCCCGTCATGCGGGCATTCCGGTTGGTCGCCTTTTACGGGCTGGCCATCCCGCTGGCCGGCATAATCGCTTTTAGTCCAGCCCATTTTCAAAGCCGTTGGCTTGCGCCCGTCTTTTTCACCCTGCCGTTGGCGCTGTTTTCCCTGGTGGAGATAAGGCCAGGCGAGGCCGGCTTCAAGCTCCTGGGGTATATATGCCTCGGGGTAGCCGCGGCTGTTTTCGCCGCCAGGTTTTTCGTTGGTTTTTTCCCTGATGCCGTGGGGAAAGTCGAGCGGATACAAATACCCTATAAGGCCCTGTGCGCGCAATTGCAGGGCGGGCTTCGCGCGGCTGGAATTAAAGATCCCCGCGGGATTGACGTCATATCCGGCCCCGATGACGACTATGTCGCCGGCAATGTCATGGCGGAGCTGCCGGGGTCGAAATTCCTGCCGGAAGCCGACGCCATATCCGGCGCCCGCGTCGTGGGACCCATGCTTGGCCGGGGCGGCCTTTTCGTTTGGGATGTCAAGAGGCACGGTGAGGCGCCCCCTGTGCGTTTCCTCGGGGCCTTTCCCGGGGCGACGGTAAGAATCCTCAGCTCGCCTTATCTCCATTCGCGCAAATTCCCCCCTTACCGGCTGGGTGTAATCATCATACCGCCAAGGCAATCCGCACCGGGTATCAAAGGCGGGGGCCTTTGGGGCCGCGCCCAAAATGGACATGGAGAGAGAAGCTGAAAGAGACCCATATTTCGGTTATCGCAAAAGAGCTTGAAATAAAGACCCGACAGGTCAAGGCCGCGGCCTCTTTGCTTGAGGGGGGGGCCACGGTGCCCTTCATCGCAAGATACAGGAAGGAAGCGACGGGGAGCCTCGACGAGGTCGCTGTCGCCGCCATCAGGGACAGGCTTGAACAACTGGGCGACCTGGACAGGAGGCGTGACGCCATTTTGAAGTCGCTTGAGGAACGCGGACTGCTTACGGAAGAGTTGAAGGTGAAGATAGAACAGGCCGAATCGGTCACAGTCCTTGAGGACGCATATCTCCCGTTTCGCCCGAAGCGCCGCACCAGGGCGACGATAGCAAAGGAAAAAGGTCTCGAACCCCTTGCCGCAATTATGTTTGAACAGGAAGAGCGGGACATGGAAGGCGTGGCGGCCTCGTTCATAGATGCCGAAAAAGGCATCGCTTCCGTGGAAGAAGCGCTCGCGGGCGCGCGGGACATCATTGCCGAATGGGTGAGTGAGGACCAGGTGGGAAGGCAGAGGATGCGGGAGCTCTATCTGGCCAGGGGCGTCATGCGGTCGAAGGTCATCCGCGGCAAAGAGGAGGAAGGGATCAAGTACAAGGACTATTACGAATGGGAAGAGCCGGTCTCGAAGGCGCCGGCCCATAGGGTCCTGGCGATACGCCGGGGCGAGAGCGAGGGGGCCCTCATTCACCGCGTATTGCCGCCCGAAGACGAGGCGCTCGCCCTGCTGGAGTCTGTTTTCGTAAAAGATGGCGGCAAGGCATCCGAGCAGGTGAGGATGGCTGTCCATGACAGTTACAAAAGACTGCTCGGCCCATCCATTGAGGGCGAGATTCGCCTGGCCGTCAAGAAACGGGCGGATGAGGAGGCGATACGGGTCTTTGTCGAAAATCTCAGACAGCTCCTGCTCGCCCCGCCGCTGGGCAGAAAGACGGTCCTCGCCGTTGACCCCGGTTTCAGGACAGGCTGCAAGGTGGTATGTCTCGACAGGCAGGGAAAACTGCTCCATAACGACACAATTTTCCCCCATTTCAGGGACAAGGGCGCTTCCGGGGCCGCCGGGAAATTCAGAGAGCTGTGCGGCCGGTTCGCTATAGAGGCGATCGCCATAGGCAATGGGACCGCGGGAAGGGAGACCGAGTCTTTCATTAAGGCCCTCGGTCTTCCCAAGGAAATCGACGTTGTGATGGTAAATGAGAGCGGGGCATCGATCTATTCCGCCTCGGAGGCCGCACGGGAGGAATTTCCGGACCATGACGTGACCGTGCGAGGTTCGGTTTCGATAGGCCGCAGGCTTATGGACCCGCTTGCCGAACTGGTGAAGATAGACGCAAAATCGATAGGCGTTGGCCAGTACCAGCACGACGTGGACCAGGCCGCCCTGAAAAAAGGCCTTGACGATGTAGTGATCAGTTGCGTCAACGGCGTAGGGGTCGAGGTCAACACCGCAAGCAGGCAGCTCCTCACATACGTCTCGGGCCTGGGGCCGCAACTTGCAAAGGCGATTGTGGAGTACAGGAACGAACACGGCCCCTTCGTTTCCCGTGAGGGACTGAAAAAGGTCCCGCGCCTGGGGCCCAAGGCATTTGAGCAGGCGGCGGGATTTCTTCGCATTCGAGACGGGGGGAACCCGCTGGACCGGAGCGCGGTGCACCCGGAAAGCTATCATATAATTTATGCCATGGCGCGGGACACCGGTTGCGGGGCGGACGACCTGATGCGGGACGGGGATCTAAGAACCAGGATCGACCTTTCGCGTTATGTGACGGATACAGTGGGGATGCCTACCCTGAATGATATCATGGCCGAACTCGCCAGGCCGGGCCGGGACCCTCGACAGCAATTCGAGGCCTTTGAGTTTGAACGTGGCATAACGAAGCTCGAAGATGTCAATCCGGGCATGAAGCTGCCCGGCATTGTCACCAATATCACGGCATTCGGGGTCTTTGTGGATATCGGCGTGCACCAGGACGGACTCGTCCACATCAGTGAACTCTCCGATAGATTTGTGAGAAACCCCGCCCAGGTGGTGAAGGTCCATCAGAGGGTCACTGTAACCGTGCTCGATGTAGACCTCCGGAGGAAACGCATTTCTCTCTCGATGAAGCGCGGCGGGCAATCAAAGACGGAAGCTCCGCGCAAGACGGAGGGCATGAAAACAGCGCCCGCTGCGGAAACGAAACGTGACAGGTATGAAAAAAGACCCGCGCGCTTTACGAATAATCCTTTTTACGATGCATTCGGGAAGAAGAAATAATACTGCCGCCTGCGGAATGCCCTCCGGGCGCTGGCGGAGTCCGCCGTCGGGCGGAAGGAGATGCGTGGCAAGTTTTTAGCCGCGGGCATGATAAAGATGGCGCCGTTTGCGTTTTCAAACAGCAAACGGTTCCTGTGTTTCAAATTTTGGAATAATATTCTGAAGTTTCCGTCCAGGATGCCGATGGCGTCACAGGGGGCCTTTCGTAAGCTGCCGCGGCATTTCAGGAAGAAGTATTTTTGGTTCACGGAATCCCTTGATCCGGAAACCCGGAGGATGTCGCATAGGACCCGGATCCAGGAATTTTGAAAAAGTAAAATGCCGGAGACGGGATTTGAACCCGTACGCCCTTTCGAACGAGGGATTTTAAGTCCCTTGCGTCTGCCAGTTCCGCCACTCCGGCATGGTTGATTTTAAAGGATTTTTCGGATTTCCGTCAACGGAAGAAACCCCGACTGTAGCAGAATTGTAGCAGACATCAAGAATTTCCACGCTCGATCTGAGACTTTCCGGGTAATGATGCGCGTATCTCATGGTCATTACGATAGTCTTATGACCAAGCAGCTCCTTGACCTTGTACAAGTCCACTCCGTTTTGGACAAGCCTTGTGGCAAAGGTGTGCCTAAGGTCGTGGAAATTGAAATCCTCAAGCCCCGCCTTTTCGGTGGTTTTGTCAAAGGCCTGTCTCAGGCTGCTTCCAGATATGGGGAAGACCCTTCCGGAGAAGTCCCTTATCTTCATGCCCTTAAAGAGGGCGTAAAGAGTGTTGGACATCGGGATCGTCCTTTTCTCGCCGTTCTTGGACTTGAGGATCGCAATGGTCCTTCTTAAAAAATCCACGGACGGCCACTTGAGGTCGAGGATTTCGCCCCTCCTCATGCCGGTATGCAAGGCAACCATGATCAGACTCCTCAACCAGTAAGGGTTCGTGGCGGACTCCAAAAGTCTTTTTTCCTCTTCCAGGGTAAGCCATCTGTCCCTCGCGTTTTTGTTGCCCACGGAGAAAGACAGCCTGCTTACAGGGTTGTCCCTGAGCCACTCCCATTCCCTGATGGCGACATTGAACATCCGCCTGAGCAGGGCAAGCTCCTGATAAACCGTAGCGGGTTTTACCTTCTGAAGGCGTCTTTGCCTGTGCTCCGAAACGGCCCTGGTCGTTATCTGAGAGAGGGTGCGCCCCTCAAATGACGCCAGAAGGATTTTGGCCGTCCTCGCGTCTCTTGAGTGGGCATGCTCCTTGAGATACTTGGTTACCATGTCCTCGAATTTGACGGACTTTGCCTTGGCCGCCTCATAGTATCTGCCTTCAACGATCTCAGAGAAAACCTTTGCATACAGTTTTTCAGCAAGCTTTTTATTGTCCGTCGTCAGGGATTCCTGAAACCGCTTACCCTGATAGGTGATGCTGTACCAGTAAATTTTACCTCTGCGGTAAAGCCCCACTTGCTTGCCTGCCTCCTTTCCCGGGGCCTCTGGTCTGGATAGGGAGATTATACCCTGAATCGGCCTCTTTCTTACAGGACTTTATCCACTCCTGGATGTCCGCAAGATCGAACCTGAGAGCGCCGTTGAGCTTGAAACATGGGATTTGGCCCAATTCAGCCCATTGGTAAAGGGTGGAGGGTTTTACATTCAGGATTTTCGAGACTTCCTTGACCGTTAACAGTCCCATTCATCTGCTCCTAAACAAGGTAGTTTGTGCAGTCTGGAGATGCGGTATGTGTTCCAGCATTCATTTGATCTTCCTGCCGCATATCAGGCAGAAGTTTGCCCGCACCTTGGTCATGTTGAGGGCGGGTATGTCAAAGCGGAGACCTTTGAGGGACCGGAACCGGAGGCAACAAGCATTTGCCGGCAGCCGTTCCCGGCGCACATCGGAACGCAGGTCGATAACGTCCTTCCGGGCTGGATTGAGGTCGTACAGGTCGACGCGCTTCATGATGTCCCAGTCCTGACTGGGCCTCGGACGGTCACGTATATGAGTCCCTGTTTTCCTTTGGCCCTGGCTTCACGCTCTATGCGGGCCAGCCAGTCCAGGACATCCGGACCCTGGCCCTGCAGCCAGCCGGTACTCTTCGTCCATTGGGGATGTTTCCCAAAATCCGTCAGGACAAGCTTGCCGCAACCCCGGCACCTGTAAAGGTCGGCCTCCCATATCTCGCGCAGGTCTGCACCGGCGCGGTAAACCGCCTTTACACCGTTTTCGATACAATGATGCAACAGGGACCGTTTTTTACATTCCGGGCAAGTTCCGGCCCGGTCCAGCCGCTTTTTGATTTTTATCTGCCCCATGGTTATTCTTCCCATCTTGGCATGACGACGCATTTATAGTTTGCGGCTTCCCCTTCCTCCGCGGAGTGAAGGAGGATGGGCGACTGGCCGTCAGTAAGGCCGATTGATATGCTTGCGTCACCTATCGCCTTCAGGGCCCGGAGGAAAGGCGCCGCCAGGATGCACGCCTTGACGTTCGCGCCTGTGTGCTCCTCGGGCTGAAAAGTCTCCTCGGCCTCGCCTTCTTCGGGGCTCTGCGCGGAAAGATGGATTCCCGCTTTCCTGAATTCGAGACTTATCGCTCTGTCCACGAGCGTCATGCGCTCAAGCGCGCGCTGGAATGCTTCATTGGCTACTTTGACCGTGGTCTCGTTTTTCTTTGGGATGATCTTGCCGTAGTCCGGGTAGGCGCCGTCCAGGAGCCGCGCGGCGAATTCCAGTTCCGCGCTCTGGAAAAGGGCGAGGTTTTCGCCCAGGTGGACTGTCACATTGGCTTCCGCGTTTAGGCCGGAGAGGATCTTCTGAAGCTCCTTTGCGGCTTTGCCGGGGAGGATGTATTTGCGGTCCTTTACATCGTCGCCTCCTACGGCGCCAAACGAGGTCGACGCGGCCGCCAGGTTGTGGCCGTCGCAGCCGACGAGTGTGAGTCTTTTTTTCGTCTTCAGGTGCAGAAGAATCCCCTGGAGGGTGTAACGGTCAAGGCTTTCCTGTGCGGCGGCGTAAATCGTGCGCTCCAGGAGTTTCAGGAGCGCTCCGGCAGGTATGTCCATCTTCTGCGCGTCTTTCACCTTCGGGAACTCGGGAAAGTCCGAAGCCGGCAGTGCCGGCAGCCGGTACCGCGATTGGCCGGCCATGACGCGGACATGCTCGCCAAGGCTTTCGATGCGGATTTCGCAGTTTTCAGACATGCGCACGATCTCGAAGAGTTTCTGGGCGGGCAGGCAGAGGGAGCCTTCTTCCTCGATGCCCAAGGCCTCCGCCATCATCTCCCGGAGCGTTGTTTCGAGGTCCGTCGCCGTAAGCGTCGAGATATTCGCCTTCGCGTCCAGGCGGAAGTGGGAAGTAAGGGATTGCATGGCGGCCTTTCTGTCCGCTATGGCGCAGACGTCAGCGAGCCGCGCCTGGAATTCCTTTCTCCCGAAGGTGAGCTTCATCGGGACCGGGCAGCGCGGCCGATGTTTTCGGCCCGCTGGCTTTTTGGCTGCCTGATTTCGAATCCCATGCCCTCTAATTTATGCAAAATAGCATAGATTTGTAAAGAGCAAAAATGCTTTATTGCATAAATTTTTAAAATTTCACCGTGGAGGAGGAAATCGGTTGAATCAGAAAAGTCTTAGCTGTCCGTCTTTTTCGAGTTGCCAGGTGCGCAGGTTTATTATGTCAGCCTTTTTCCTGCTTTTTCTTTTCTCTGTAGAGTTTTTCCATTTCAGCGTGTTTTAAGAGATCATGAGTCACCTCCCGGTCCAGCCGGGAAAGCTCTATCAACAACATCGAAACGGTTTCGTCTGGGTGCGTCAGGGCTTCCACGGGGATATTCAGGCTTTCCGCTATTTTCTTCAGCGTCGTGAACTTTGGGATGGTGGTGGAATTGAGGACCCTGTTGATGGTTGACTGATTGAGCCCCGCGCGCCTGGCCATCTCAGTCTCGTCATAACCATATTGGTCCATCAAACGACGTATCCGCACGCCAATGTAATTCATCTTTTCCCTTTGTAAAGAATATAAAGAATCTAAAGAATATTAATGCATTTCAGAATTAATTTGCAATATTTTTTTCTCGCCACTTTACTTTTTAATGCAATCGCGCATAAGATAGAACCCGTTATGACGAAAGAACTCCTCAAAAAACTACAGAGAGACCACCGGAGCAAAAGGCTTGGCGGCATTGCCAGGGCCATGGGGCTTCCGTACTCGACTTTGTATCGGATCGCCATGGGGCAGACCATGGGAAGCATTGCGACCTGGGAAAAGATCGAAGGCTTTTATGAAGCGCATGAAAAAATTTGCCTTAAAGCCGAATGCGCCGGGCGCATGGCGGATGAAACCATGGGGGGAGATTAAAAACTTGAGTTTTTCCTCTGCAGGCAGCCGGGGCCGCATAGGGTAAAGCGGCCCCGGTCTTTTCAAAAAGGAAAAGAAGGAGGCGGCAAAATGCCAACGAAGTTTGGTAAATAGCGGCGCGAAGGAGTTTCGTCCTTGTAGCAGGACTCTGCAAGCCGGAGCTTCATGCCCGGGGTCGCCGGATTCGCGCGGATCGGGGACGATTAACCCGGAACAGTTAGATGAGCCTGAATAATCGAGGTATTCAGTGAAATCTGGAATTGCTGGAACAAAGATAGCTGGATGGCTTGGGGAAGCGCCCTGTTGCCCGCACCCGCGAGACCTCGACTCGCGCGCCGTCCAGCTTTTTTTATTCCAACGGAGGCCGGATGGCCAGACCGATTAAAGAGGGCCTGGATTATTTCCCTCACGACGTGGACGCCGCCGACGACGAAAAGATACAGGCTCTGAGCGCCATGCACGGCAATGACGGCTACGCCTTCTACTTCAAGCTGCTGGAGCGAATCTACCGGACGCCTTCGGGAGAACTGGACCTTTCGAATGTAGCAATCAAGATTTCCCTGGCCTCAAGAGTTTTCCCCGGGGAAAATTCCGAAAATGCGCTAAAAAAGTTCGAAAAGATTTTGGACGCCGCGCTTGTTTTGGACTGTTTCGATAAAAAAATCTTCAGGAAGACTCGGATTCTGACGAGCAACGGCATCAAAAAAAGAGTGAACGAAATCCTTAAAATCCGGTCAACATGGCGAAATAAAAAGGAAAAAGCGGCTTCATTTTCTCAGGGGAAAACCTCTCAGGAAACCCAGGGGAAAACGCCACAAAGCATTATACTTAAGAATAAAGCATATATAAAAGACAAAGATAAAGAATTCCCCCCCACCCCCCAAAACGGGGGGTGCGTCTTTCCCGAACCTTTCAAAAGCCATCCCCGGTTTCAAAAAGCCTGGGCCGACTGGGAAAGTCACCGTACCGAAAAACGAAACAAGCTGACCCCTTCGACCATTAAAAGGCAACTGAAATTTCTCGCCCCATTCGGGGTGGAGACCGCGATAGAGATTATCGAGAAGAGCATAACAAACGGGTGGACAGGCCTGTTTGAACCAAAGGAGGGCGCCAATGATGCGAATCGGACCAAAGGTGAGAGAGACAATGACAGCCATCAACCTGACGGAAGCGGCAAATTCAGCGAAGGCAAGCGAATCATTCTCAGTTGAGGAGCATCGGTTAAAGGCGAAAAATTATGTTCGCGCAAACATCGAGCGGCTTCTTGCCAGGCGCGGCGTTCCGCCCCGTTATATCTCCGCCAGGATCGAGCATTTCAGGCCGGCCGCCAGGCAGTTTCTGATGGGAAGCTATTTTGTGCATGGCGATAACGGCCTCGGTAAAACGCACCTTTCCGTGGCCATCATGCGCGAGGCGATTCTGGGCATGGAGCCGGAGCGCAAGCACGACTGGTGCGACGAGATGTTAGTGCGGACCGAAAAGATGCCTTTTTTTGTGAACGTGCCGGATTTGGTGCTTGAGTTCCGGGAGAGCCAGGAGAAAGAGGCGGCGGTCTCGGAATTCGATCTTCTGCGGAAATATGCCGGAATGGATTTTCTCATACTGGACGACATCGGCGCCGAAAAGACATCGGAGTGGGTGCTGCAGACCATGTACGTGCTGGTCAACCGGAGGTATGTGAACATGAAGCGGACCTTAATCACGTCGAACCTGTCCCTGCCCGAGCTGGCCGCTAAGTTAAGCGACCGGATAGTGTCCCGGATCGGGGCGATGTGCACGCCATTTTGCGCGGAGGGTAAAAACTGGAGGGCGAGGTGAGCGGCGAAAAGAGCTGCTGCAGCTTCATCGCGTTATGAAGCGGGTGTTTTAACGGTGCGAAACGGAAAAGCGCAGTATGAGGAGTCGGTCTGTCCTGGATGCGGGCGAGCCCGGGAAGTTACGAAAGGGGCTACCCTCGTCATGTGCTGGCTATGCGCGACGACGGCTGCCGACAGGGCTGCGGCCCGTGAACTGAAAGCCAGCCAGGAATATGATTGGCGGCAAACGATCCTTACGGTAAAACGGGATCGCAAGATGAGAAAAGAAAGCACGGTCGCCTGGGCCTTGGGCATCTCCCCCGGAACCCTTTCCGACGTAAAAAAAGGCCGTCGCAGCATGCCCGATTCCGCCCTCAAAATTTTGAAGGAGAAATATTCCGAATGCATAAAAATGAGAATCGTTTGAAATCAAGAGCTTACAAGGAAAAAATTCGCAGGCCGCTGTTACCCCCTTCCCCCGTCAATTTTGCGAATTTTTTCTCTTTTAAAATCAGCGGGTTAAGGATGGCGCAAAAGGCGGTCACTGACCGTTTTTTCCGCTGTCCCGGAAACCGAGGCAAAAGCATTCAGAAAATAGTCCTGATGCAGACCCTTTCGCCAAAAAGTTTCCCGGATTTTTTTCGGCCGGCCTTGGCAGGCGAAGGAATGAAATCGAAATGATTGACCGGGGAGTCATTAAACCGCCTTCCCCGCCACATCAGGCAGCTTCGAGCAGGCCCGGGCCAACAGGCAGACGCAGGCGGAGGCTGGCCCAGGGATTCCTTCCGGTTTTTGCTGCCATGGAGCAGTTGCCTGCTCCATCGGCAACGTCAAGGCGAATCCGTGCCGTGGGACGGTCACGGCCGGATCCCGAGAACCCCGCCTCAAAAGTTGCGCCGGGCGGCGCCAAGGCCATTCCGCCGGTGATAACGGCCGATGAACTAACCACTGTAGAGACCTCTCGTGCAAAGGCCCCTGTGGCGATGGACGCCGAAGATGTCCTCAAATGGGTCGAGGACAACCTGCCGCAGATCAAGGGACACGCAAGAAAATACCTTGCGTATTCGCCGTATGAACTGGAGGAGTTCGTCCAGCAGGCCTATGAAACCGCGCTGGGGGTCCGCAAGGACAACCGGCTGAAGGCCGTTTCTTTCGAGCGGATATTCTGGTCGTCCTTCCGGGTTGACTGCCTCGGGATGACTTATACGCACGGAAGATCGGACGTCTTCCATGATGAATACCAGGAATTCGGGGACGGGGAATCGCCGGCGACCAAGACGCCCGCGGAGCTTCTGATCGATGGGGAGGGGATATTCGATTCCATCGACGGCCAGCCTGAAGAAGTCGATATCGTGGACGACCTTGCACCGGAGAAGCGGAAGATGGTAATTCGGAGGGCCCTCGATCTCATGACTTTCAAGGAACGGCGCGCATGGGAGTTTCGCCTCGCGGGCTACACCCGAAGGGAGACAGCCCGGCTAATGTGCGTCTCCCGCCAGAACGTCCAGAATTTCCTCAAAAGAGGGCTCATGCGGGTGAAGGACCTGTCCTCACCGGCCGAGCTCAGAATCGCGGCAGCAAGTGGCCGGAGAAGGCCGAAATTCGTTTCATTATCACCGGCCCAGCATTATCTGCCGCTTATCAGGGAGTGCCTTGTTTAGATCCTTCGGAAGTTACGTTCGGATATGTGTTTTGGAAAACGGCCATCGGAACGGCATGGCGGGCGGCCCTGACGGGCCGCCCGCCGCCAGGTTTTTTTCAGTCCTCCTTCGCTGTCTTTTGCCTGTGCCTGGCCATATACGCCCGGCTTCTCATCTTCCTGACGATCCCACTCGCGGTTTTCTCTGGCAGCTTGTAGAAGCGGGTGAGCTCTGCCGCGACCTTTTCGATGGAAAGCCTCTCGCCCGCATTCAGGTACCTGTTCATGACGTACCGCTCCGGCTTTGTCAGCTCCAGTTCCCGGACAAGCTTTTCTCTTCGTGGTTTGGATTTTACCTGCCGGAGGCTCTCCCTTATCCACTCAGCATCCTTCCAGAC
>JAEHJW020006912.1_pt1 | contig 34567 bp, 38 predicted proteins | sample 9271431 | NCBI WGS metagenome assembly JAEHJW02 | reverse complement strand
CGGAGGACGCGACCGAATAGGTCGTCGCGGAAACCGTCGTCACGGGCCGCTGCGCCGTCGCCGTAACCGCCCCGGTTGAGGCGCTCAGCAGCAGTCCGGAATTGCCGGACGTGAGGCTCGTCACGCCGCCCCCCCCGCCAGCGTTGAGGAGCGTCCAGCCGCCGGCCGTAACCGAGGTGCAAGCGGGCGCAGCGGTTCCCGAAGGCGCATCGCACCAGTAGTCGTTGTGGTTCGTCGTATCGCTGAACAGGTCGCCGGGAAGGTTGCCCGCCACAGAGCCCGGAGCGGCCGTGCCGATGTACTTCTGGGTGAGCAGCGTCGTGTCTGCGGAGATGATCGGACCAACGATTGTGATGCCGGTCCCGCCGCCGTACAGCGTGCCTACAGAGAGAAAGGCGCGCCAGTCGGTGATCCCGCTGCTCGTCACCCACGCATTCGTATTGCACAGCACGGTCGCGATCGGAACCGCCCCGGCAGGAAACGCCGTTGCGCCAGCGTTGATGGAGAACACCGCCGTCGATGTCGCCGTGACTCCGGTATTTGTGCCGAGCGTCCACGCTCCGGTGGAACTCAGGTAGACGTAGTTCGCCGTATTCGTCGCCGGGCACGCGCTGATCGTGGCCGTGGCCGGGGCGCCCAGAGAGTACACGGTTGACCCGACGCGCACGTTGCATGGAGTCGAACTCGTCGCCAGAGCGCCCATCGTGAGGGTTGTGCTGGTCACGGACACGGCGCAATCCGGAGACTGGGAAAGGAATGCCTGGGCCAGCGAAAAGCTGTTCGATCCGCCGTCGATGGCTTGGAGGTACTGCGGAACGCCTGGGAGCGTGGAAGGGAGCGGGACCGATGCGCTCCATGCAGTGCCGTTGGAGACTGCTACGCCAGCGGACGGTTGCGTGCCGGGCGGCGTCACACAGTCGAGTTGGTTCGTGAGCGGGTTATATGCGAAGCTCTGGCACGACCCGGCAAACGCCGGAACCGAAAGGATCGCCAAGCACAACAGTAACTTCCTCATTTGTTCTTCTCCTTGATCGCGCTCGCGACTCGGTCGAGTTTGCCGACGTTTTTGTGCACTACCTCGTCGCCGAACTTCACAAGCGCTTCGATGTTCGCCGCCGATGCGTCATCCATGCGACCGCTCGGCCCGTCGAGCGGCTCCTGGATTCGGACGTAGTTCGCGCCCAGAGCCGAACCCGCCTCCTCAGAGGCGCTCGACATTGACCCCTGCATGAAGAACTGCGTGATTCGCTTCAGCCAATCGAGCGCGCCCCATGTCTTCGCGTCGATGGGTTCGGCAGTCGTCACCGCGCGGCCGCAGCCGACCGAGACAACGAAGATCTGATCCTTAGGCCAGAGTGACCGCGCGTAAGACGCCGCGAAGGCCGCGGGGTTGTTCGCAGCGATTCCGCCGTCGATATACGGCCCGAAGGGCGGAAAATACGTCGGAGCCGCGGACGTTGCGCGTGCGGCCTGCCACATCTTCATTCCCGAGTTGCGGTTCGTCAGAAGTTCCGCCCGCCCCGTCGCCATGTTGAAGGTCGTCACGGCGACCTCGGTCGTTGCCGACGCCATGACGAAATCGCCCATGAAGTGCTGCAGGACCGCCTCGATGTGGCCTTCGCCGTACTGCGGGGCGAATAGTCCGAACTGATCGAGGACGCGCGAGAGCAGGGAGCGCCGAAAGATCGTCTTGCCGAACTGCGTGTACAACCGCGTCACCTGCCGCGCCGGGTAGCGCTTCTGGTGCGCCAGCATAAGCGCGATGATGCCGCCCGTCGATGTGCCGCAGATCAGGTCGAACGCGCGATACAGCGGCCCCGTGCGCGATTCCAGCGCACTCAGGACGCGCCCGGCGACAATCCCGCCGATGCCGCCGCCATCGACGGCCAGAACGAATCGCGTCATGTCTAGCGGCCAGCGTCGAGATTCCCTTCTAATCGCGCCACGCGGTCCTTTAGGTCGTTATGCAAGTCGGCCCTCACATACGTCCCGTTCACGCGCTGGTAGAATTGCAGCGCGCTTTCGGCGAACTTGGCGTCCATTTCGCTTCGGAGCGCCCTCACGGACTGCCTGATATTGGACGCGATGAGAATAATGACGCCGTTGAGCGCGACGGTTAGTCCCGCGCCCACGGCGGACGGAAGAAGTTCTGCACCCTGCATCGAGGCCCCCTTTAGGCGTATGCGAGCGACGTTCGGTTGTCTGCGACTTGGTTAGCTACGGGACTCCCGTAGGCGAACTGGACGAGGGAAAGGTTCGACCCAGAGTAGGTGTTCTTCTGGATGCTCCATACCGGAGTCGAACTTCTGGGAGCCGTGGTCGTGAGCAGAACGTCCGTGTAGGTGCCATTCGCGGCAGAAGTCGAGAAGGTGAACGTCGTCGTGCTCGGGACGCTCGCGATCGTCACCGCCGCGTTCAGCGCCGATGTCGCGCTGCCGCTCCCGGTAACGAGGTTTCCGACCTGGAGACCATGGTTCGCGGTGGTCGTGACCGTAGCCACGCCGGCCGATACGACCACATTCGTCAGCGTGCCCGCAGCGACGGAGAACGTGTACGCGGGCTGCGTCGAGAGCGCCTTGCAGACGTAGATCAGGTTATTCGATCCGTCATAGAAGAGGAGGCTCGACCAGCCTTGAAGCGGCGGCTCCTGCGTCGTTGTGATGTTGACCATGTATGTCTCCTATTTCGCGAGGCCAGCTAGCCTCATGTGCCGCGCCACGAGCGCTCTTGATTCGGGCCGTGCCTTCGCGGCCTCTGCCGCCTTTTGCGCGACGACCCCGGCATACTGTGGCCGTTTAGCCGCGCTGGCAGCGTGATAGACCGCCATCAGCTTGTGAAGCGGCAACCGCGCCGCATCCTCGGGTGCCGGAAGCGCCGCGTCCACGGCGTCGGAAATCTGCTGATTCGTAGATCCGTTTGCCAGTGCCGCCCGTGCCGTGCTCTGCACGCGGCCCCAGTCCCCGCTCTTTACGTGCTTGCCGATCTGGGCGACGGAATCGCTGCGCTTGTTCGCGTCGGCGTAGTTGCGCTCGTTCTGAGGCGTCAGCGCGTGGTGGACGAGGTAGATGCCGGGAGGAAGCGGCCCCGGCGCTTTGAGGTCCGCGGGTTCGAGCTTCCACTCGCCATCGGCATCCGGAGCAAGCCGTTCAGCGGTTCCGGCGCCGGGATTCTCCCCCTGGAAGGCCCTCGCCTTGATCTTGAAATCGTCGCCGGCCCCTGCGGCGAGCCACGCGCGGACAAGCCGCCCGCTGCTACTGTGGTCCACGATAGCGATGCGCTGGTTCGGATCGCGCATCAGGGAGTGCATTTCGGCAAGGATCGCCGGAAGAACGCGCAGCCGGAACTGATCGAACGATTCGCCGGGACGTGACGCCATCGCGCCCTGCCCTGCGATCACGTGCGAGGGGTTCTGGCGCACGAGCCGGTCGATGTACCAGCCAACATCCTTCTTCGGGCGCCCTTCGAGGTTCCCTTGCGCCCACGCTCCGAGGCGCGGATCGACCTTGACCGGCGTTGGCTTCGGGCTTTCCTTCGCGATCTCGTCCGCAGTCTGCTGCGTTCTCGCCGCCGTGTCGGTAACGACGGAATCGAATCCGCCCTTCGCTGCGGCGCGTGCGCCAATGGCTTGGGCTTGCGCCTGTCCTTCCGGAGACAGCGGCACGGCGTCCGATGCGCCGCGGTTGATCTTTTGGCCCGCTGCTGCATCCGCAAAGGTCTGCTGCGGAGGAGGCGGCGGCGACATCTCCGGGTTGGCGCGATTCGCCTTCGCGAGTCTGCGCTTCCACTTGCCGGTCTTGATGGATGCCATTGGGTTACTCCACGACTACGCCGACGATTTCGCGGATAAGCCGTTCCTCTTCCTCTGTCGGCGAGAGGAAGCGATAGGAGACGTTCCGCATCCTGGTCGTGTGATCGTAGTCGCACTCGGCACCGGCGAGCTTCTCGCGCGGGATGGCGCGCTCAATCGCGCGCTCTGCGGGATGAGGGCCGCGCACGGATGAGGAGACGCGGTGCGACAGGCGCACGGTTAGTTGGTCGGTCATTGGTTCGGGTAGGGCGGCGGGGGCATTGCCGCTCCAGGCTTTCGAGGGGACGGCTGCTGATTGGCCTGAGACGCGCCCAGTGCGAGCGCCCCCGACGCTTTCGTGGCCGCCATAAGTGTCTCGGCCTCGGCGGACGCCGCCTTTGGGCCATACTTCAGCAGAGTGTTGGCGAGGTGATTTTTCGCGACGGCACCGATTGTGTCCCAGCCCGTGCTGGTCATCAGCTTTCTGACTCCGCGAAGCGCGAAGGCCCATCCTGCGGCGTCGCCTACGCTTCCGCGCGCCACGCCCGCAGCCGCTCCTGCGGCTTGGGCGAGTTGTTCTCCCATCGGAGTGGATTGTCCGGTCTTGCGAAGGTTCGACCTGTCCAGCGCTGTTTTTACGCTCCTGTACTTGCTGTAGATCTTGTTTAGCGCGTCAATGTCTGGGTTTGCCTGGGCGAACAGATCGCGCACAGCGTCGCTGGAACTGTCGAAGGCTGCCACCTTCGCGTTGTTCCGAAGGTCGTTCGTCGTGAATCCGTTGTGAGAATCGACGATTGAGTCCCAGTTCTGCCGCAGGTTTCTGAGGTATCGGGTGTCGATCACGGGGACGCCGTTCGCGTCCGTCGACTCCCCGGCTCGGATGATGTCCTTGAGCGCGCTCACCTGGTCAAGAGAACCTTGGGCCAAGTCGCTAGGAACGACTCGCTGAGAACCGGTGCCGAGCGAAGGATTTTCGACCGTAAACCTCGCTTGCGCAGCATCGTCGAGAGCCTTGTACACATCCGCCGCGGGAATCGAGGAGTCTGGCGGAAGATTGTCCACCGCGTTGCCGATTCGCTGCCCGAAGTCCGATACGATATCGTTTACCTTAGACTGGAGGCCCCCTCGCGTCAGCGCGGTTACGCCGTCGTCAATCAGTTGCGGCACGGAACGAGCGACGCGCACTTTGTCGGACATCGGACCACCGCCGCGAAGAACCGCAGTAGCGTACTGGTCTTGGGCCGACCGCTTTAGCGTGGACGCAGCCCCCGCCGCCGCCTCCGGCGCGAACGCAGAGGTGGCCGCGTCCGCCGCTAAAGCCGTTCCTAGCGCGGCAACGGCCTGCCCACTAGCCCGCGCTGGGTCGGCCTGCGCGGGATTTGCGGGAGCGCCAGGCGTGTTGTTCCCGTAGTACGTGTCGATCACATTGGCCGCGGTCGGCCCGACAACCGGAACCGCAGCGGCTCCCGCGTGCTCAAACATGTTCGCGGCGGTCTGCGCGGCACCGAGGTAGTGTCCCTGCTCAAACTGATTCCACGCGCCCTGAACGTCCGCGCCCGCGCGGCCAAGCTCGTCCCACTGCGCGCGCACGGCCTGCCCAGCGAGCTTCGCGGCGGACACGACCGGGGCCGCGAGATCCTTCGCCGCCCGCGTTGCGTAGTCGGAAGCGGATTGCGGCTGCTTCTGCGGAGTCCCGTATGGGTTCGTCGCCGCGTCCCAAAGCTGGGAAGCGGTGCCCTTGACCGTATCCCATGCACCCTGGGCGAACTTCTGGAGTGGGGACTGAGCGGCGTACGCCTGAGATGCCGTCTGGTCGAATATATCGCCCGGTTGCGACGCTACTGGCTTGGCGCGTTGCGCTCCAGACTGCGCGGCGACCTGATCGAATATGTCTCCCATTAGAACGTCCAGCCGTCCTTCTGCGCCTGCTGGCGCGCCTGTTGCACGTTCCCGCCTGCGCGGTCGAGGTACGCCTTCGTGATGTTCTTGTCCGTGAGCTTAGTTCCCGGCTTCGGAGGCCTAAGGCCATTTGGCGGGGCGATGCCATTAGGGTTGACAGACGGCGGTGGCCCTCCCGTGCCGAGCGTCGCGCTCTTGCCAGACATCTGGCCCTGCAGACTGTTGAGCATCACATCGTAGGATTCGCGACGGTTCTCCATGTCCTGCTTGAGCACCTGAGAAACCGCGTAGATCTGTCCGAGCGTCGCCGTGGCTGGGTTCAGAGACTCGACTTCCTTCCGTGCGGAGTCAGATAGTTGCCCAGAAAGGTTCGCGCTATTGACGACCTTCGCGATCTCTGTCAGCGCCACATTACGCGCCGCGTTGAAGGCGGCTAGGTCGTTCGCTCCGAGGGTGTTCTGGTCGATACTGCGGAGCGGCCTGTTGAGGATCGGAGAGCCGGAGTCCACGATCGGCTTCGCGGTCTGCAGAAACAGGTCTAGGTTCTTCCCGGCGGTGTTCTCGAACGTCGTCACCATCGTCGCGTTCTTCTGAAGCTGGCTCATCGCGCCAGCGTCAGACTTGAAGACAGCGCGAGCGAGCGCAGGATCGCCGTTCGGGTTTTGACTGAAGTAGTGGTTGAGGATTTCCCGCTTAATGTTGGTGCCCGAGTTTCCCCATCCTACGTTCGGGATCTCTCCGGTCTTCCCGAAGTAGCCAGAGAGACCGGCGATGGCCTCGGGACTCAGATCCATGGTCGGCTGCGGTGGCTTTATCTTGGCGAATATCTTGGCAGCGTCGTCCGCCGACCACTGCGACGGGTCATCGGGAAGCCCGAGGGACTTGGCCGCAAGGATGGTCTGGCCGTTTGGCTTGAACGCGGGCGTCGCCTTGAGCTTCGCCGCCTCAAGATCTTGGGCCTGGACGCTCTTGAGCGCCGTGTCGTACTCGGCTTGTGAAACCTGAGCGCCAGGCTGCACGCGGAGGGCTTTCGCGAGGTCCGGGTCCGTCACCGTGAGGAAGGGCGACGGGCGCGCGAACTGGAGCGCTGGATTGAACGGGTTCTGCCAGACAGACCACCCCGCAGGGGGCTTTTCGCCGGCCTGCAGCGGGACCGAGTTCGGCCCGAGATGCTGAATCCACTGCTGGGATGAGCGGTCATTGGCGGCCTGAAGGCGTGCTTGGTTCGCCGCCTCGCGCTGGTCCGCGGTGGCCTTGGCCTGCTGCGCGTAGGCATCGGCCCTCTCCTGATTCGCTGCGGTCTGCGCCTCGGTCTGTTCGTCGGCGACCTCCTTCTGAAGCGCGCTGATCTGGTGCTGGCGATTCGCTTCCTGGGCGTACCACTGCGGATGCACGAGGGAATCGCCGATGGGCCGTAGACCGGTGAACGACATGGCCGCCAGAGCGATCCGCTGCCAGATGTTGTTTCCGGGAAGCGATTCGTTCGCCTCCTGCGTTTCAAGTTGGGAGAGCTTCTGGGCGGCGGCGGACTGGGTCGCGGTCTTGGCTTGCGGCGCGGCGGCAGGAGCGGCGATTGGCTGCGGCGTCGGCGCGGCAGGCTGCGCGGGGATGATCGGCGCTCCCGCATTGGCCGCTTCCTGGACCGGCGGAGGCGTGGGTGGCCCCCCGGGAGCCGTCATCTGGACGCCCGGGATTTTACCGGCCACCCAGTCGTTGTGTAGCCGAAGGGCGTACTTGTCGGCAGCGTCGCCGTCCGTGAAGGTGCCTAGATTCCTCCCCGTCTGCATCGCGTAGCGGAACGCCTCGTCATCAGAGACGAGCTTGCCGTTTACGATCTGGGGATAGAGCACCTCCACGCCGTTTACCTCGCGGCTGGCGGAATGGACTGTCCCCCACATACCGTTCCCGAGGTTGACCGCAGGTAGCGTCGTCAGGTCAATCGTTCCTGGCCGCACGAGTCCGTCGGCGGGGCCGGGCGCCATGTAGAGCGGTCCTTGGCCCCCTGCCGTGCGCCAACGGGAGGTGGATTGGGGAGGCGCAGGCGCGGGAGACGACGCCGCGATCTGCGGTGCCGATCCAGCCGCCTCAGGAGGCGCGGGGGGCGGCATCTTCTGCGCCGGTGCGCGTTGCGGCGCAGCCGCCATAGTGCCACGGAGCGACGGGAGCGCAGGCACGGCTCCGACTGGCTCCTGAGGCGGAGGAGGGGGAGGCTGCGCCGCTGGAGACGCGCTCGCCGCCGCCACGGGCGCGGGAGCCGGTGGCTGCGGGGGTGCCATCCTCGCCGTCAGTCCGGGCGTTCCGCCGTCCTGATCGTCCGCCTCCGAGACGGGCGGCACTGGCGGCGGCATCATCGGGAACTGCTGCACCGCGTTTGGAGACACGGCGAGCGCAGCCCCGAGCGGGTTGCGGCGGTACAGGAAGGGCAGTGGGGCCATCGTGGTCTACCTGAAAGCGAAGTTTTCGTGGAGAGGAAGCAGTGGCTTGAGCGGCATGTGCTTGCTGAGCGCCTGCGGGCCGCTGGCGTGCCGATAGCGCGCCCGAACGCCGGTTGGGTTGATGGAGGTCGTCTTGAGCTTGTTCGCGCCGTAGTTGTTCAGCGGCGTGACGCGCGCCGGGCCGTTCTCGCCCAGGACCATCTTCGTCGGGTGCGTGAAGACCTTCGATCCGCCGGAATCGGACACCATCTCCGGGCCGCGCTCGCCGACGACAGCCGAGGTTGGCTCACTGAACAGGCCACCTTCCGCTGTGAAATGGAACAGGCTGTTCCCTAGCGACGTGCCTACGGCGTTCTGCAGCATGTTTCCGAAGCTATTCGCCTGATTGAATTGCGCCTCGTTGAGTCGCGAGTTGAATGCCTGATTCAGCAGATCTCCCTCGGTGCCGTAGGCTTGGTTGGCCTGCGAAAGCGAGTTCTGCCCCATTCCCTCGAGCGCAAGCTGCTCGTTCGCGAGGTACTGACGATACGCCTGCTCGCCCTGAAGCGCGGTCTGCCCGACGTTCTCCGCGCCGGCCGCAGTGGCTTCGGCGCTCCCGAGCCCTTGCTGGTACTGCATATTCGCGAGGTTCGCGGCTTGCTCCGAGCCGACCTGCTGCGCCGTGTTCGCCGCGCCGTACAGCGTGTTCGTCGCATTCTCGCCGTAGTTGAGGGCCGCGTTGCCGCTGTATTCCGCAGCCTGCATTCCGGCCTCCCCTGCGGTCGTAGCGGCCTGGAGTTGCGCCTGCTCCTCGGCGTTCGCCACGTTCTGCGCCTGTGCGCCCTGCTCAAGCGCCGCATTCGCGCTGAGGCCGCCAAGGGATTCCGCAGCCTGCGATTGCATCTGGCCCTGCGTCTGGACCGCTCCTTCGCGCTGGGCCTCGATTCCTGCGGCCCGCTGGTACTGCGCCTGGAGGGCGTTTTGTTCGGCTACGGAGGCGGCTTCGCCTTGTGCCGCCGCACTTTCCGTATCAAGGCGGGAGTTCGCTGCGGCAATCGCGAGAGGCGATTCGTTCCCCGCCGCCGCCGCCGCCCGATTGATCGCGTCTTCGGAGGATCGGAACTGATTTCCTGCGGTCGTTGCGGCCTCGTTCGTGAGAGCCTGAACGTCGGAGTTCGTCAACTGCTTTTCCGTGCCGTTCGGATCGAACCGGAGGGCCGGGTTGTTCACGGCTGAATTGAGCGAACCAGCCTCGGTCCCGAGTGCGCCGCCAAGTGCGCCGCTCTCGTTGTTGAGGTTGCCCTGCTGCTGCGTGAGGTAGGCCGGGATATTGCCCTCGACGCCGTTCTGGAGGTTCTGCAGGTTCCCGCCGATGTTCGCCTCGACCGAATTGAGGAACTGGCCCTCGTTCTGGACACCTGCTTGCGCCACGCCGACCGGCTGCTCGGGATTGCCCATGATGGCGCTCGACATTCCGGGCGTCAGCGCGTCGTACTGGCCGTAATTCTGGTCGATCTGGGCAGCGAGCGCCGGATCGTAGCCTGGCTGCGCCACAAGCGCGTTGTACGCCCCTGCAGCCGCATTGCCGAACTGCTGGCCCTCATTCGAGTACTCGTTCGCCGCAGTGAGCGCCGCATTCTGAAGGTTGGTGCCCTGGGCGTTCTCCAAGTTCAGGTTGTTGTAGACAACCTGATTCACGCCCTGTCCCGGCTTGTACGTCGTAGGCGTGGCCGGGGTCGTTGAGCCATAGGCCCCGGACGTGCCGAATGTCGGCGCGGGGGGCACCTGGTACGGCTGCGTCACTGTGCTCTGCGCAGTCGGGCTCGTCGCGGGAGCGGTCCCGCTGCCGGTCGTCGGACTCGTCGTTGGGCTCGTCGGAGGCGATCCGGCGCTAGGCTGCGTGGGCGTCGTCGTGGGGGCCGCGCCGCTGGGAGGTGCCGCATCCGTGGGCGCATTGCGGAACGCGCTCGTCTGCTGCTTGGGGCGGTACTGGAGCGTGGCAGGAGACTGGCCGGGAAAAGCCGGGGCCGTCGGTTGGTTCGCCATTGGTTTACCTCAGAAGGGGTGATTCGGGCCGTTCGGCTGGTTCTTGACGGGGCGGAGGCCCTTGCGCCCGTCGAATCCGGGGGCCGGGACGCCTATCGGCGACGGACTCGCGCTCGCGGCCCCTGGCGGCGGCGGAGGAGCCATCGCGGGCGCGGCACTCCGCATCGGCGCTGCCATGCCTGCGCCTGCGCCCATCGGCGCGCGTGGCGCAGCGGGAGCCATTGGGGCCGAAGGAGCCGCGAAAGGTGCCGGGGCCGCGTCACCTGCCGGGGCTGCTTGCGCTCCCGGAGGCGTCGGGGGCGGCATCGCCGGGGACTGTCGTCCCGGAGGCTTCGGAGGAACCGCATTGCTGATATAGGCCATCGTTCACTCTTTCCTTGAAGGCGCGGATGTATCCGGCCTTGAATCCTTCGCTGTAGCCGTCGGCGTAGGCAAGTGCCGCAGCAACGCGCTCAGCTTCGACTTGTGTCGCTTTGTACTCTGTTGGCATCCCGTGTTTTCTTGTCTTCCTCTGCCTGCCGCGTGGCCGTGAAAAGCTGCTCCCACGCGTAGCAACCGCGGCAGAATCCGTACCGCAGAACGCACACGTGTTGCGGCGGGACAGCGCTCCAGTAATCCACGACCATGCGGGCCGCTCGAAGGAGTTCTTCGTCCATGTGCGTTACTTCTGGTTGCTTTGCGCGTCTATTGGGTGGTAAATCTAGTTTTTGGAGGCAGATAGTGAAAACATTGCTCTTTGCGCTGGCGCTTTCGGCTACCAGTGCGTTCGCTCAAGCGCCGACTTACTTCGTTCAGATCCAGGACATGCAGTCGCTCGCCGCGATGGGACTTCCCGTCCCGACCGGCACCCCGGATCAGATCCTCGTCTTGATGTCCTCTTCCAATCCGCGCGCAGTCGCGTTCTGCGCTACCGTGACGTACCAGGATGGCGAGGACGTCGGAACGCAGATGGCGTGCTCGCCCAAGGCCCACAGCGGGTGGACTATGGTCGCTTTCAAGGCCGGAACCGCGAACAGCGTGCAGGTCCAGCATGTCTCGGTTCAGGCAATGGCACCCGTCGAGGCGATCTCGTCCGAAGCGCCACCGATCAGGCGCTAGTTCGCGTAGTACGGGATCTTCGCGTTCGCACCGCCGATCTGGATGACCCAGAACCCGACGGGGTTGGCCGGAAGCGACGCAGATCCAGCCGTCGCGGTACTGGCCGTGGAGTCCTGAAGGTTGACGCCGGTGCTACCGCCTATCCAGACATTCGTTCCCGCCTCCACGATGCCGCCGTTTATTGTTGACGAGTTGAGCGGGCCAGTCTGCGCCACAGTGAGGACGCCCGTGGACGCGATTTGTGTGCTCCCGGTAGAACCAGCGAACTCGACGACGGAGCCGGTGATCTCGAACGTCACTGAGCCGTTCGTCACGCTGAACCCGGATGAGTTTATCGTGGTCGTTACGCCCCCGTCGGTCAGGCTAAACGTAGCCCCCGCAATCGCAAGGCCGCTCGCGCTTGCGGTTATGCTGGCCGAGCCGACAAGGATCTGAAGCTGTGTGCCGTTCACGGACAGCGTGACCGTCCCATCCGTGACCTCGAATCCGCTCCCGTTGATCGTCGTGGTTACGCCGCCGTCAGTCAGCGAGAAGGTCGCGCCCGTGATTGAGACAGAGCCGCCCGAGGCCGAAATCGCCGCGGTAGACGGGCCGCTCCCGCCGATCCAGAGATTCTTGAACCAGCCGCCAATGCTCAGTTGCGCTGGAGAGCCCGTGTAGAAGTCGCCCAATTGAGCGATGACGTTCCCGCTCGGGTCTACCACCGTCAGCGGACTGCTGAGCGTCGGGCTGGTGCGGAGGGCGTTTACGAGTTGGTCGATCTGGTCCTGGAGGCTACCGGAGATCTGGCCCACGATGCGGAACGCGCCGTCCGACTTCGCGTCCTTCGACCCGCTCGAAAACAGTTGGTTCGCCAACTGCTTGATGTTTCCGGGCGAACGCTGCGACGAGGACAGGATCGACGAAATCGTGGAGTTAATCGGCACTACGCGGTCCTCATCGACATCGCGGGCTTAAAGTAGGCGCGGATCAGGGACAGGATCGCGCCATTGTCAACCGTGTTCCCGGAGAACGAGATTGACTGCTGTTCGGTGAGTAGAATCCACTTCACGAGTTGTTCCTGGGCCGGGGTCGCGCTGACGCTCAACGGAGAGGCCGCAGGAACCACAGACACGGTTCCGTCAAGCGCCTGCGCTGCAAGGGCAATCGTCGAGGGCGCCGCAAGGTTCGACCTGAGCCGGAAATGCGCGCCGTAGAAGCGGTTCACGGTCGGGCTGGACGGAAGCCAGGTCGAGTTTGACTGATTCACCGGGCCGGGGATCAGGCCCGTATTATAAGTAAAACTTATGGAATGGGCCGACCCAGAAAACGTCGTGTCCCGGTACGGGTTCGTCTCGGTGCCGTTGTTCTGCCGTAGCACGTAGCCTGCGGCGTTTGGCGTGACCCAGACCTCGTTCTGGCCGTTCGACTGATTCAGAACCAGTCCAGCCGCGCCCGTGCCGTAGTAGGCCGCGCTTTGCTCGTCGCCGAAGGAATCGCGCGAATAGTCCAGGCTTTCCGCATCGAACCCGCGCGTGTAGTTCCAGGACATGATGTAGTTGCCTGCGGGCGAAGAACCGGAGGCGTTCAGCGGTGCGAACACCTTCACCACGCGATTCACGGGGTCATCGACCACGGAGACCTTCGTCGGGTCCGTCCAGTTGATCCGCAGCCAGTCCGGCGTCTGGAAGTACGACGCTGGCATCACCGGGTAAACGCCGCCCTGGAAGAAGTAGAGGCCATTCAGCGAGGCCGTCCACGCATATCCCTCCGCACTGTTAACGCAGAAGCCGTTCGGCGAGGGCGTCCCGACTACCGAACTGACGAGGGAGGGAGGGGCCCATGTCGCCGGGACTCCGCCGTTGTCCGCAACCGCGAAGGTCCGGGTTTTCGTCAACAGGTAGCAGATGCCCCGGAGCGTGTCGCCCGTAATCGCCCGATCCTGGCCATCCAGGTAGACCGCGTGCTGGTCCGCGGTGATGTACTGAAAGTTGTTCGGATCGGAAAAGTAGATACTCGGGAAGCCGTAGGGGTCCAGCGTCAGGTAGCCCATGCGGCTGCTGTACTGGAAGATCTTGTACGGGCTGAACGGAGGCGTTCCGCCGCTTGAGCACAGCAGGCTCAGGTACGGCGTGGCGTCCAGCCCCGTCGCAGCCAGATCCGCGTCGTCAAGGTTCACCGTGATTGAGGCGGGAACGCTGCCGCCCACGTTGACCGTCGCGCCCGGAACAGTGTAATACTGATCCAGATTCGAGGTCGTCGTCATTACGAGTTGAATGCTCGACGCATAACTCGGCCACGAACCGCTCGGCGTAATCGTGACCGCGAGATTATGCGAACCGGTGCTCGTGAACGAGCCGGGGTTGAACCCTCCTGGCCCCGTCGCCGGGCAGAGCATCGTCGTGTAGCCGTTCCGCGTGGTTAGCAGAAACGCCAGCCGGTGAGTGCCAGCCGTGACGACGCCAGAGCCGGTTTCCGAGCCGACCGGCGAGAAGTTCACCGGACTCGCGAACAACGGGTCCGCACCCACGTCCCATCCGTAGACCTGGCCGCCCGCGTAACCGAGCATCGACGAACTGTAGAACGCCGCGTACAGGCGTTCGTTCGTCGGGGAGAGCGAAGCGCCCGCCGCCCCGGTCTGGGCGATCTCGGTGACGACGCCGCTCGGGACGGTCAGGTTGTAGACCGAGACGCCCGCGGACGGCTGGTACATCGCCAGGACCGACACTTCCGCGCCGACCGCGACGAAGCGCCAATTGACGAGCGACGTGGCCGCCGACGTGAGGTTGATCGGTCCCGAGGTCGTCGGGGCCTGCCCGAATCCGAGGCGCCCGAGCTGCACCTGGCCCGGAATGAATGCTACGTTGAGCGCTGACAGCGCGCCTCCGTTGGCAGGCACACCGTAGGCGTCGCGAAGCAACACCATTCCGGGGAACGAGGTGATGAGTGCCTCGTTTACGTCTGGGTAGAGCAATGGCGATTGGCCTTAGTAGGAGGGGTAAAACTTCGTTCCGTCGTAGGTCAGGATGAGCGCCTTATCGACCACCGCCGTAGAGGCGAGGGCGATGTTGCCCGTGACGCCCGTGGCCCAGAGACCGTCCGGGATGAGCACGATGCTCTGGCCCGCCTGGAAGCCTGCGGGCGGCGTGATCGTCTCGATTGTGGTCGTGCCGCTCACGTGCTGCACCGGGAAGTCGGGAGCGATGGTCGTGGCGGACGCGAGGACCGGCCCGACGCCGAGCGTCTCGAAGGCGAGCAGCGCCTTCTGACTGGTGAACTGAAAACTCATGGGTCTCTCCTATGCGATAAATGTTCCGTACTTGCTGCGCTTCTCGCGGAATTGCCTTCGGCGAAGCTGCGTCGTCTGCTGACTGAGAATCTGAGGGCGGATGTACTGCTGAAAGAGGCTCAAAGGCTGGCCCGGCGTCTCTGGCGCCCACGCCTGGAGGTAGAGGCTGTCCCCGATGGCCCATCCGAGTTGGCGCGCGAAATTGGCGGCTGTGGCGCACGCCAGCACGCTCAGACAGCCGTCCAGCCCAAGCGAGGAGTTCGGGTTCGTCGGCGCGGCCCCGGTCGAGTAATAGGTGATCCGCAACTGGGTAAGCTGCGTCGCGCCCGTGAAGTAGATCCGGCCGCTTTCCCAGAAGTACAGCCCGAGCTGCGTCTGCGGAATGCCGTCCAGATCAACCATGCGGGTGACCGGGATTACCTCGTCGAAAAGCAACTGACTCGAGAGCGAAACCTGAGACGAAGTTCCGGCCACGCCGTCCGTCACGCTGCCGATAAGCGAAACCGCGGTCGTGCTGTTGATCGTCGCGAACCACTGGCCCCACGGCGCGAACGTCTCGGCTACGTCCGTAACTACGATCTCGACCGTCGAGCCGTTCGCCCCGAGCGGCGCGCTTAACCCGGTGATCTGAATTGGGGTCGTGGCCGTCGTCGCCGTGCCCGTCACTACGACGGGCGCGGGGCGTTCCTCGATGAGTTCCGGCTCCGAGAAGTCGTTCAGCCCGAACGCCGACGGAATGATGATGTTTTGATTCGCCGGAAGGTTCAGGTAAACCGTCTTTTCGATCCTGCGGGATGCGCCCGTGGACTGCTGGATGAGCTGTTCCCACGCCGCTGAGAACGGCCCCGCCAGCGCCGCATTCGTGGCGACCTGGCCGGTGGAGACGATACTCGCATCGTTCAGGTACGCCTGGCGCACTTGGTCGAAGACGTTCTGCAGCGTGGGAATCATGGGTGTGGACTACTTCTGCGAAGGCGAACGGAGCGGAGGAGCGACGGGTGCGACGCCGGCCATTTCCGGCTCGCGGGCGTTCTGCACGATGTCACGGCGGCAGTGCGGGCACACGGTCGCCTCAGGGTCGATCTGAGAGCGGCAATGCGGGCACGCAGCGGAAGTCCGCACGGAAAGCCACGTTGCGGAGCGCTTCAGCCACTCAGCGGCCAGACGGCAGATGTCGGGCACTGGCTGGCGCTCGACCGCGAGACGTTCGCCCATGTTGTAGAAGTAGTCGAAGAGCTTCGTCTGCGTCCGGCTCATCTCGGCGAGTTCGGCCTGCGTCGGGACGGTTCCGACGATCTCCATAATGCCTGGCCGCGCGTCGGGGCCGACTTCGGGGAGGAAGAACGCGCCGCGCCACGCATTGAGCAACTGCGCGACGATGTGCGCCGAGTCGAGCGGCGCGGAAACCATCTTGCCCTCCGCCGAAGGGACGGTCTCGAACAGGTCTGGGACCTCCAGCACGAACGCCGGCTTCCCGCGCGGGACCGGCTTCAGCTCGAACCGCGTCAGCCTTCCGCTCGCCGGATCGCGCCCAAGGCCGCCGTAGACGACCTGGGCATCCATCTTGCCGGGGAAAATCGACGCGATGCGCCTTACTTCAATCTCGTACTTCAATCTTTTTCTCCTTCTTCTCCACGGAGGGAAACGACACGTGGTATCCGCGCGATCCCGGCACGTTCAGGAACGCCGTGAAAGCGTCCTCAATCTGGTCCGTGAGGCGGTTCTCGGATTCCTTCTCGCGGCGCTCCCACTCTTCCTCCATCAGCTCCGTAAGGGCCTCAATGGAGATCGAACGCGCTTCGCGAATGTTTTCAATGAATCGCTCGGTGTCCCGAAGGTTCGGAACGTCATCGGGCGGAATTTGCGTCCCGTTGATGTGAACGCGATAGCCGCGGGCCGGAAACGGGGTGCCCGGCATTACCGCGGTCCATGTGTGAAGCCGCTCGGGAGGGAGCCATCGTGTGATGACCCACTGCCGGAAATACTTCGTACACATGCGCTCCTTCTTGCAAACCGGTGTCACGACGGAGATCGAAGTGCGCTTCTGGAAGCGGCCCTTCGCGTCGCGCACCGGCCCTTTGTGCTCGGTTACGTCGTACTTTCCCGCCTGCACGGTCGGCCAGTAGAGGTCCTCTGAGTATTCCCACTTGAACAGCCCCTCCCCGTATGGGTTAGAGCCGAGGGAACGCCTCAGCAGTTCGTTGAGTTCTGGAATTGTCATCGAAAAAAGCGGGGCGCGGCGCGAACCGCGCCCCGATCAGGAGGGAAGGAGGCAGACTACATGCCGGACGGAATCGCGAGGCCGCTGTACACCACCGCGCAGCCCGGATCAGCACTGTAGTAGTTCCGGGTGTCGAGGAGGTAGAACAGGTAACGCAAGTTTGGGTTTCCGCTGGTCGTGTTTACGTTCATGAACACGCGCGTCCCGTCGGGAGTCGTGATGAATCCCGGAGGCGCGAGTTCGACGAGCCCGAAGTTCTGCGGAACGAGCCAATCGACCCGGCTGCGATCCGCGTAGCGGGAGATGTAGTGGACCACATCGCCAGCCTCGAAGGTGTTGCCGTAGCCGGTGCCCTGGCCCGCGAGGTCAATCGCCTTCGGCGACTCGCCGGGACGAAGGATGTTGTTGGCGATCGTGAGGCCGAGGTTGTACCAGGCCGCACGCTGCGCCATGTGGCAGACGCCGACGAGGCCCTTCAGGACTTTGTCGTCGCGCCGCTGGACGAGACCGGCCTTGCCGGCGAAGATCATGGCGGGCGTCAGCGGCATATTCGTGCCGCCGCTGCCGGCATTGATCGAGACGCACTGAAGCTCGTTGTACGTCGAGGGGGAAAGGCCGTTGATCGAGTTCGAGGTGTTCGTGGTGTTGTAGGTATACAGACCACTGCGCCAGGAACCGGTGGTGAGCGTCGGGGACATGCCGGGGAACGCGATCACGTCGGTATTGACCGGAGTCCACGTGCCGCCCGAGGCGACCGTCAGAGTCACGGCGTTGTTGATGCGGTCGATGAAGGTGACGCGAGCGCTCCCCTGCTTGGTCGCAAGGTTGGTCGTGTACACGTCCACCAGGGCGTTGTAACCGCGGAGGCGGTTGCTGATGAAGTGCGCCGTCTCCAGGTCATACGTGACGCTGTTCCCGGAGAACGTCGGGCTGCCAGTGCCGGATCCGGTGGCGAGGACGCCGGTCGGATCGGCAAACATGCCGATTTCGGCGTAGAGGTTGGTTTCGCGAACCGCGCCCGAGATGGACTTCGCCATCGCGTTGCTGACGGCCTGCCCGCGGGTCTTGGTCGCCATCGCCGCAAGCATCGGAATCGAGAAACCGGTGCTCGACGCGAAGTAGTTGAGGTACATGAAGGCGGTTGCCATCATCGAACCGCTGCCAGCATCGCCGCCGTCCAGGCTGATTGCCTGCACGTCGCCGCCGTTGCTGAGGGTGACGGGGATGCGCCACGCGCCGACGCCGGAGACCTGGCCGCCGGGCCACGCGGAGACTTGGTGCTTTTCCATTCGCTTCTGGAAAAGCTTCATGAAATCGGACTGCTCGTTCTGCAGCCACGACGGCAGTTTCGGCGACACCTGCTCAAGCTGGGTCGCGACTACCTGACTGGAACCGTATGCGGTTGGAGCCGCCATAGGTCAAAATCCTCCAGAGAAAACTTGCGGGCTATGCCGCGCCGCGAAGCGCATTTCGGATCTCGCGGTCGAGATCCCACTCCTGCTTCGCCGCCGCGGGCCGCTGCTGCGGCTGCGCGGACTGAACTGGCGTGGCCTGTCTTGGCCTCGCCTGCGCCGGTTGGGCCGCCGACGCCGCCACGGCCGTAGCGGTGGCGCCTTCTGTAACTCGTCTCGCAATCGGGCCGACGAGCGGCCGGGTGCGGCTCAGGAAGTCCGTTCTGTACCGCTGAATCTGCGGCGTCATGTCCGGATTCCGATGCTGCTTGAATGCCTGTTTGTACTGGTTTTCAATCCAGTTGCGATCCGCGAGGTGATTCCGCGCCCACAGCGCGTCCTTCGTCACGGTAGCGATAATCTCGTCGCGGACTTCCTTGTGAAGCCGCGCCATTTGCTCGGGGCGGAAGCTGCCTTTCAGCGGCTCGAGCGCGCGGGAAATCTCCGCGTTCAGTTCGCTCCACTTCGGGCCGTCCACGTTCGATGCGACGTAAGATCCCCACGACTGGGACGCCAGCGCTTCCTCGCGCTGCTCGATGGCCTGCGTGCGCTCTTGCAGTTCGCGCGCCTGTCTCGCGGCGGCATCCTCGACCTTCACCTGGTCGATGGACTGGAGGTAGCGCCCGTTCACCTCGTAGTCGAGGCGCTGGGCCGCGTAGAGGTCGGACGGGTTGCCAGACTCGACAGCGGCCTGATAGAGCGCGTCGATCCGCGGCTGGAGGATTCCCGCCTCCATCTGGCCGAACGCGCCTTCGTTGACTTGCTTCAGGAAGCTCGGCATCTGCAGCGCCATCCGCGAGAAGGCTTCCGCGTGCTGCGCCGCCAGCGCCGGGTCGTCGTTGTAGTCCATGCCGGCCCAGTGGCTCAGGAAGTTTTGCGTCCCTTCGTCGCCGTTGTGCAGGTAGTCGAGAATCATCTGCGAAGCGTTCGTGCGAGTCGTAAAGGCATCCGCAGCGTCCTGCGGAGTCGCGAAGTGCTGCCGAACCGCGTCCGCGTACTCGCGCGCCACACGGTACTCGCCGAGATCCGTCTTTGGAACGATGTACGAGTTGCCGTCCTGGGTCGTCGCGTAATCCGCGGGAGCGGTCTCCTGTGCACCCTCTCCGGGCGGTTCCGGAGCAGCTTGCGCCGTCCCCTCCGCCACCGGGGCCACTGCGGGTTCGTCCTGCGCGACAGCGGCCTCTTCCTCGCCGCCGAAGTCGGGTTCCGGCTCATCCCACGCGTACTCGGAAGGCGCTTCGGAAGTCCCTTCGAGGGCCGCCGTGATCTCCCCTTCAAGGGAGGATGGCGCGGACGCCGGGGCGTCCATCACGTCTAGATCTGGCATTGTTTTCCTTTATTGCTGGGGTTGCTGCGCGGGAGGAGCGGCAGCCTGGACCGCGCCGATGTTCAGCGCTGGGGACGGCTGTGCTGGAATACCCCCCGGCGCGCCTCCGGGCACCTTTGGCTGCGTCGGCGGGATCGGATTGACTTGCGTCCCCGGATCGACGAGGCCGAGCTTCTGGATCGTGTCCTGGACCGCAGCGCTTCCGAGGTCGGCACCCTTCAGCGCGACCGCGACGCTCGCCTTCGGAGGCGGCGGAGCTTGGGGGGCCTGCGCGTTCTTCTGGCAGAGCTTTCCGTAAAGCCGGACGTTCTCCGCGCCTTGCGGGTTGGACAAAGCGAGTGAACGGCCAGCCTTGCTCTTGAGCCATTCCTGGACAATCGTGAAGTTGAGGCCCGGATTGTCCTCCCAGTCCGGCTGGATGGAAGGACCCATTGAGCCGTCCGGTTGCGGGGCCGGTTCGCCCTGCGCGAGTTTCGCGATTACGCCGACCACTTTGTTCAGGTCGTCCAGGCCGGGCGTGTGCTCGCCGGGGAACTGAATCAGATCCTTGATCTGCTTCACGTTGAGCGGGTCGGAGAATCCAAGGGACTGGAGAATCGCCTGAGGCTGCGTCAGCATCCACATCATGCGATCCGCCGCCTGTCCCCACGTCTGCGGGATCGCGTCGTCGCACTCGAAGTGGTAGCCGCCCTGCTTCAGTGCGGCCATGTCCGCAAACACAGCCTCGCTACTTCCGAAGGCGTTCTTCGAGGAGATCTTCATGATCCCCTCCTGGCTTTCGGCCAGGATGCGCGTCGCTTTCAGGTAGAGCTTCTCGAACGCGAAGCACCACGACTTCCATGTGGTCTGAAGCTGCATCATCGCGGCGTTCTTCTGAAGTTCAGCCTGCCGCGCGGTTGGCTCCGTCGCCTCACCGCCGCCCCAGATCGTGTCCAGGAGCCCGGTAATCTCTTTCCCGAGTTCGACAATCTGCGCAACCCAGGGGAGGGTCTGCTCGCTGAACTGAACCGGAGGAGGCGTCCAGACCACATCGGCCACCGAACCGCCGAACGGCGGAATCGCCGGCACGATCTCGGCGGGAATCGACTGCTTCTGATTCCACTGCGTCATGTTGATGCGCGTGGTGTCGCCAAGCATAGGAACGCACTGCCGCTGCGACGTTTCGGCGATCAGGTTGTTCATGTCGTTCAGAAGATCCTGAATCACCTGCCACACGTTCGCCACGGCATCGCCCATGATGCGGGCGCTCGGCTCGGTCTTGAACTCCTGGATGTGGTCTTCGAGCTTCTCGGGTTTGAGTTCGACGATCACATCCTTTACCGAGGTAATGCGAACGCCATCCGGGAAATACTTCAGAAAGGCGTTCCGGGCCACGTCGTCGTCGATTTCCTGATACCGGCTCGGCTTCCACCACGTCATGCGGCGCGTCCAGCGGGTCGGCCCGACGCTGCGCCGCAGGCCAATTGGAGAGGCCATCGCGCTTCGGATCGTCTGCGCGAGGTAGTCCGCCTCCGTGTACGTGACGCTTCGATCCGTCGCCTCGGCCAGCTTCGCCCGGAGGCCCGGGTAGTCACTGAGCATCTTCCCCTTCGGGAAGTCTAGGCAGATTTCAAACCAGTCGCAGTTCGGGTCCTCCACTGATCGTGCATCGAGCGGGCACGCCGCCTCGGTAACGTCGTGGAGCGTAATCTCCAGACCGCCCTTGTCGTACTGGTCATATCCGACGACCTCGGGCACCTGCAGCATCGTCGGCGGATGGTAGTTGTCCGGGCCGATGGAGCCGCCGCAGTTCGCGCAGTTCGCCGGCGGCTGTTCGGGCGCTCCGGGCGTTGCTGCGGCGCACTGCGGACACGCGAAATACGAGTCGCCGCCCGGCTTCTGCGTCACGCCGATCCGCGGCTGCTCCCCGCGCCCGTACTTCTGGCCGTCGATCACATAGTCCACGTGCATGAACTGCGTCGCATAGAGGAACGAGCGGTACGCCAGGTCGGCGACCTTTTCCTCGAGCCGACACGCGCTGCGGACGTAAATTGCGGCGTTGTTCGCTGCCTCGGTCGCTGCTGCGGAGGACTCGTCGTCCGGCACGTCGGGCCGCGCTACCGCGTTCGGGAGGCGCCCCATGATCGCAACCCACTTCCGGCGGAATCCGGTGAAGATCGGGAACGTGTAGTCGTAAATCCCGCTGCCGTCGTTTACGTCGTTCGGAACGAGCGGTTCGCCGGTCCCGGTCATGTCAGCGATTCCGCTGATGACCTGCGGCGCGAAGTTTTCGAGATCCCGGTCGTAGATGTAGTTCTTCAGCGCATTGCGCAGTAACCAAACTCGATCCGGGTCCGTCTCGTCCGACCGTCCCTGCTCGTTGAGCGTGACGATATGCGGCGTCAGTAGCTCAATAAGCTCCTCCGGCGTCGGGACGGGAGGCGCTGGGCCTTGTTCAATCACTTCTGCGAGGATTCCTTCCGCTTGCGAATCGCGCCGTCGATGAATGCGCGGTCAGACTGGGACATCAGGCGCCGGGCTACCCTGCGCGACGGTGTAATGGTCAGAGGGGTGTCGCTCTCGACGATTTCCGGAGGGCGCACCGCGGCCATAACGCGGTCGGCAATCTCAGAGGCCACGGCGCTCGTTCTTTCGTTCGCTTTCTCAAGTTGCGCGAGGATAGACTGCATCGAGGATTCCGCGGCCTCGGCCCGCTTCGTCGCCTCGACTGCTTTTGCTTCCGCAGCCGCGCGGCGCACGATCTCGGCCTCGAGCCGCGAACGGCACTCGTAAAGCTGGCTGAGCGCCTCCTCCAGGGCTGCGCTCTTGCCGAAGGAGAACACTATGCGGGCTCCATCGGGCCGGACGGCCCTCCCTGGTCTGCGCCGCCGGTTTGATCTTCGTCGCCGTCGTTATCGTCGTCATTCAGCGGCGTGAAGAACTTCTCGCAGGCGTCCTCCGGCATGTACTGACCTGTCCACTTGGCGCACTCGCCGGTCTGCGCCGAGTAGTTCGCGCAGTCCTTGCAGTGGTGGTCTGCTGGGATGATCTGTCCCGGGCCGGGAGTGAGCTTTCCCGTGTCGTGGTCGTGCTGAGACTGTCCGTCAGGCGCTGCGCCTGGAGGCTTGGGGCCAATTCCGACAGCGATCGCAAGCCCCGGCTTCTTGCCCTTGGGGGGCGGCGGGGGCGGCATCTTCGGCCCCTTCCCTGGATGCCCGAAGGCGATCACAATTCCGGGGTGTCCGCCAGCGGGCGGCTGCTTCGTTGCCATAATCGGCTCCTAATTGTTGTTCGCGTAGATCGCGTGCGTCGCGGCAGGGAAGGAGTTCGTGTAGCCGCGCCCAGTGTTTCCAGTTATGTTGTCGTAACCGTCGTTGGCCACAGAAATAAATCCGCCAGAACCTGTCCCGGGGCCGACATCCATGTTGACGTTATGGATTGAACATACGGCGATCGACCCCTCGCACGAGATTGCGGGATTGGTGTACGTAGTATTAGTTGTGCGGTCCAGCGTCACCCCGTCCACCAGGAGAACAGACGGATCGCCGGAGGCGTAGCTGCTGTAAATGAGATTGCCGGTCCCATTTGTGTTGGTGATATAGCCGCCCACAAGATTTACTACCGTGGGAGCACTCGACACGTTCGAGTTCACCGCGACCACGGGCTGCGAGTCCGTGGCTTGGATGCGAATAGAGCTAAAGGTGGCCTCCCCGCCATAAACGGAGATAACGGACTGCGCCGAGGGACCTTGGCTGAAAAAAACCCCCGAAAATTGCCAACCGCTAGAGGCGTCCATGACGAGACCCTGTGTCCCGTCGCAGTCCCCGCCTGTCCATGTCCCGAACGAGTCTCCCGGATTGACGCCGGTTCCATTGAAAAACAGCGCACAGCGGATCAGGGTGATGATCGGGTGGCTTATCTCGATGTCGTCCCCGCGGCCAATGTAAAATCCATAGATCGTATTCGCTGTCGAGGCGAACGCGGCGCTTTGGTTCGCGGTGCACGCCATGCACGACTCCTGGAAATCGGGAATATAGATCGTACCTTCCGCGCCGTCGATCCAGATTCCCTTATCGAAGGAACTTGTCTCGAAGTCCTCAATGATTGAGCCGCCCGCGTTCCCGTTCGACAGGTTGATGCCGTCCCAGTCCCTCGTGCAGGCAAGATGCCGGATCACGAAACCGGGGTTTGTGTGGAAGTCAACGCACGTGTACTGCGTATAGGTCGCGAGGTTCGTCGAATCCGGCTGCGTAAAGTTGACCGTGATCCCTTCAATCGACGGCCCTGGCTGCGCGTTGGCGTAGCCAGTGAACAGCGTGCAGCCAGATGCGCAGGGGAAGGCCGAATCGAAATTCAGGATCGTCCGTGAGATGCCCTCGCCCTGGAGCTTGATCGCGGCCACGTTCGGGAACAAGATCGGAGCATGGATCGTAAACTGAGAGTGCGGGATAAAGCAGGTTCCAGGCCCGTTCATCTGCGATGCCGAAATGTCGTTCAGGCACTCGTTGATTCCCTGGTCGGCGCTCTGGATCGTGTAGCCGAGCGAGTGGCTGTTGCGCGGCGTGAACTGAATCGTGCCGCCGGAAACGCCAGTCGCGCACGTGCCGCCGCTTACGATGTCGGCCTCGCTACTTGACCCATCCGAGATGTAGAAATAGATCGAGTTCGGCGTCGTCGCCGTAAGTCCAGCCGGGCACGTGCCAGAGAACGTGATCGTGCTGAGCGTGTTTGCGGTGAGGGCATTCGTCGGGGTGTAGCCCCAGTTGTAGGCATTGGTATTCGTCACGCCTCCGATCGGTTTTACTGTTGTTGCAGCCGTGATCGTGGGCGGCAGCCCGACGAGTGATCGCGATGGAGCCGGATTTGAGATGGTGAGGTTCCCGCCGGGCGGCGCCGTATGCCATGTGCCGTCGCCGCCCCAGAGCGTGCCCGAGTTCGCGTTCAGGCCGCCGTTGAAGTTGGAAATCTGGAGGTTCCCGGTCACGCCACCGTTGCCCGAATTCGCCAAGCTGATCGGCGGAATGTCTGCCCCCACGAGTGCCCTCGGGCTCATCGCGCCGGATGCTCCGTTAGGGCTCGCGTAGACCTGATTGGCGGAGGCTGATGAGGGGATGTTCGGCTTGTTCGCGATCTGAGTGTTCCAGTCGATCTGCTGCGCGAACAACGGGGCGCCGACGACGAGAAAGGCCGCGATTTTACGATACGATTGCAACGATGTCACTCCCCACTGACGGCTGCGCGCCGTTTACGAATGTGATTGTGTTCCCAGACAGCGAGTAGCTGATGGCGGGATTCTGGAAAAGCCCGCGCACGTACAACTGAAGCGAGTTCGGGGCCGTCGGCAGGGTGAAGACGCGGTTCGTCCCGTCAATCGTCCCCGAGACCGTCGCGTAGGTGGGCGAATAGGTCGGGTAGTTGATCGCCAGGAGGAGGGGGTCGTTCTGACTCAGAAGCCCGAAGCTCACGAGCACGGGCTTGCGCGCCGAGGCCGTGAACATATTGACCGGAAATGTTGCGCTTGCCATCTATTTGCTTTCTTTCTTGGTTCCGTACCTTGCAATCACGCCATTGGCTGCACGAATTGCAAGGGAGTCGTCGCCCGTCCGCTTCAGTTCGCCGTTAGCGACATCGCTCCACTGGCGTTGTTTCTTCGGCGTGTCAGCCTTCTTGTCGTGCCGCTCAGCGTCGGCAGGTGTCCAGGGCATCTATGCCGCCCTCGACAGCCCGCGCTTGAGAACTTGTGCCAGCAGGGATGGCGCCTGTTCGTTCGACATCGGCCAGAACGAGCGGGGCGCCGATGCGCCGATCAAAACCACGTCCAGGAAGGGGCCGCCCTCCTTTTGTCCGCGTCGGGCGCTCCCGAGGGCCGAAATGATGTTCGGACAGGCGTCCGAGATCTTCAACTTCGGCCACTCGCCGCGGATGATTCCCTCTACTGCGTCCATATAGCGGTTGTATTCGGTCACGTCGCGCCGCGCGATCATGAATGCCTCGCGGCGGTCGAACGTCACGGCGCCCGTCGCTGGCGGAGCGAAGCGCAGCATGTCCCTCAGCCGTTCCCAGACCGAATCGCGGTCAATATCGACCGCCCTGGCCGTGAAAACGACCGACCGAAGGGCCTCATCCGTGGCCGTCCGGTCCTCGTACCGCTGTTCATGGCTCCGAAAGTCCCGGATTCCCTCTTCAACGAGCGCCGCGAACGATCCGACCGGCTCCGCAGCGCGAAAATAGCGCTTGTCTAGGAGCACTTCCGTCACGTGCATCTCTGTCGTGCGCGGCGAGGCCACCTGAGCGGCATCTGGGGCCGAATGTTCGGCGATTTTACGGCCGCATTGGAACGCATCTAGGCCCGACACATCCAGTTCGCGGTAAATCCGCAGCGATCCCGTCGGTGTCTCGCAGATCCAGGCCACGCAGCCCGGGTTGCCTGGCGCTACGGCGATGTACCGCCGCCATTTCGGGTCGATGAGCCGCTCCATCTCATGCGCGGGGACGATGTGCGACGCCGTGGCCGGGTCGCCGGCCCTCGGCTTGACTCGAAACTCGGGCGCGGCGGCATCCGCGACGCACTCCATCAGCCGGACGAGCGCCTGAGAGGTCATGTCCACGTAGTCGTCATGCTTGCCGGGGAAAAGCGCGTGCTCTTCGATGTATTCGTTGACCCACGGATAGAGCGTCGGGTTCGGAATGTAGACGTTCCCGGCCTGGACGTACGGAATGACCGCGTTCGCGCGACTCGCTTTGCCGCCCTGAGGAGTCACGGCCACGATTCCGGGGATCTCGTGCTTCAAAAGGCTGATAACCGCGGGTCCGTTCGCCTTGTCCTCGACAAGTTTCTCGGGGCACGGGTAGCGCTCGTTCATATCCCGGAACGAGGCGAGTGTCTTCACCATGTCCATGCGTTCATGCGCCACGTCAATCAGGAAGCAGTCGGCGCCTACGCGGCCCCATACGCCACCGGCCACGTAGTCCGTTCCCTTCGTGTCCTTGAAGGTCATGTCCCAGGAATGAAGGACCTGCTCGAAGCGCTCCGGGAGCGGGATCTGGGGCGCTTCGTAAATCTCCCGCGGCCCAAGCCGGACCACGACAGGCGGTAGCTTTCCGTTCTGCGCGGCTTCCGGGAAATTCCAATAGCGCCAGTATTGCCGCTTGAACTTTCCGCCCTCAACTGCGGTAGGCCGCTGCTGGAGTTGCGCCGACGCCTGCGGGCCAAGGGCAGACTTGAGTTGCAGTAGTTCTTCCGGCCCGACGCGTTCAGGGCAAAGAAGCTCGCCGATCTCGGTTCGCCAGTCCTCGAACCCGGTCGTCGAGCGGTTCTCGCCGTCCCACTCCATCGGGATCACGAGGAACTTCCAGCCGCCCTTCTCGGCGACGTGTCCCGACCAGTCCCTCTCGTGGCAGCGCTGCTGGACGCCCACCCGGGCGCTCCTCCGCATGTCGTTTACGCGGGTGAACATCACCTGGTCGTGCCAGTGGTTCACGCCCTCCCGGATCGTGTCGCTCTCGACTTCCTTCACGTTATTCGGGTCGTCGTAGATCACGATGTCGGCGTGCTTGCCCGTTCCCGCCGGCGGAGCGAGTGCCTGCCGCCAGCCGCCCTTGTCGTTCGCGAAGAAGTCTTTCTCGTTCTGGTCGCTCTTGAGCGCGAACTTCTTGCCCCAGCGCTTCTGATACCACTCGCTGCGGATCAGGTTGCGGCAGGCCATCGACTGCTCAAGGCCAGGGCCGCCGGGATAGGAGCCGTAGAGCAATTGCAGGTGCGGAAGGCCCTTCGGTCCCCAAACCCACGCCGCGAACATCACCGAGGCAATCGTGCTTTTGCTCGTGCCGGGAGGGATGTTGATGACGAGGTTCTTGAGTCCGCCCTCCTGCTCCGTGCGCCCGAGGTCGTCCACGAGCCTTTCAAGGTGCTCGCAGATCACCTCGACGTGCCGCCCGTGGATATACTTCGCGACGGGCTCGACAATCGGCCACGCGGCCCGCACGAACTCAGCGAAGCGCGCACACTGCGCAATCTCTTTGCGCCGCTGGATCTCCGCCTCGACCTGAAGCAGAGCCGCCTCACGGCGCGAGAGAACCTTCGCCATCAGGAACTAGCGACCGCTACGGTACTTTCCCAGAATCCGGTTCGCCTTCGCGTCGATCTTTTCCTCTTCGGACGCGCTCAGGTTGCCCTTCCCCTCTTCCTCCGACGCCCGCGCCTTCGCATCTCGCGCGTGCGACTTGTCCGGCATCGGATAGGCTTTCTTGCCCGGAAGCCCGAAGTCGGACTTCGGAAGGTGCTTACGCTCGTTTGTGCTCAGGACCGCCATTTTCTTTCTCCTTATCGCGTTTGTTGCGTGCGTCGGCGTGCTTGCCCCCGCAGTTGAACCCGTTCGCGAACATCGCAAGTCCGTAGAGGACGAGCAGCACCACCAGAATCGTGTCGCGGGAGACGGTGAAGGTAACCATTGAGATAATGGGGCCGCGCCCGGAAAGGGCTACCTAGCTGATGCCCACGTACAAGATCGAGTCCAGCAACTCGCGCACGCTTTTCTCGTCGCCTTTCGCAATCCGCTCATCCGGCGTGTCGCCGTCGAGCAGCGCGTGGGGCGTATTGCGCCAGCGTTCGCCGTTCGGGAGCAAGTCGTCGATCTCTTGCTGGATCGCCACTACGCCGTCGCTTTCATCCGCGGCGTTTCGACCGCCTTCGCGGTGCAGCGAAAGGTCATCGTCTCGCCCTCGTGGTCAATCAAGATACTGTCGCCGCCCTCGATCTGCCCGCTCGATGCGAGCCGCGCCAGGGGCCGCGATAGCAGCCGGTCAATCGCGCGCTTCAGGTGCCGGGCGCCGTACCGCGGATCGAGGCCATCGCGGAGAACCGCGTCGAACGCCGCGTCCGAGAGTCGAAAAGCGAATGCCTTCTTGACCCCGAGATCGAAAACGCGCTCCTGAACCGTAGCCAGTTCCAGGCCCAGGATCGCCCTCAGTTCCGTGTCCGTCAGCGCGCGGAACGTCACAACGCGGTCCAGCCGGTTCATAAACTCCGGTGTGAACTGCTTCCGCGCGGCTCCGGTTCCGATGCGCGCCAATTCCGACTCGCAAACCGCCTTCGGGCCAGCCGCGCGATCGAACCCGATGCGGTCGCCCGCTGCGTGCGCCATCTCGGCCGCGCCTAGATTGCCCGTCATGAAGACCATGCAGCGGGTCATATCGACTTTCGTATTATCGCCCAGGGTCAACGTGCCCTTGTCCAGGACGCCCAGGAGCAGGTTCCAAAGCGAGTCGTTCGACTTCTCGACTTCGTCGAACAGAACAATCGAGATCACACTACGCTCGCTTGTCACCGCCCCGAGCTTGGCCTGCGTGATCTGCGGGCTTGTTTCGCGGTGCCCTAGGTAGCCGGGCGGCGAGCCGATGAGCTTCGCGATCTCATGGCTGTGCCGGTACTCGGCGCAGTCGATCCTGATGAGGCTCTTCGGGCTTCCGTGGAGCGTCTCGGCGAAGGCCTCGACCACCCGCGTCTTTCCGGTCCCGGTCGGCCCAAGGAACAGGAAGTTCGCGATGGGACGCCGCGGATCGCAGAAGCCGCCGTCGTGATACTCGAACGCCGCCACGATCTCATCAATCGCATGATCCTGGCCGATGACGAGGCGCGTCAGGCCATCATGTAGCTTCTGGGCCGCACTCCCGCGCCGCCCCGGATCGAGGAGCGTATCTGCGGGAATCATGCGTCAAGGAGTCCTGTACTCCTGCTCGAACTCTGCGACTGTCGAAATCTTCAGGAACGGCAGCACTGCCAGGATGCTTTCTGCGTCGAGCCGTTGCGCCAGCGTAGAGCGAGGTTGCGCGGCTTCCGGCAGGGATGCTTCCGGGCCGTCGCCGATTACGCCACGTTCGCGGGCAACGTAGCGGGCTCCGCGCTGGTCTTCCATGGATCTCTCTGGTTCAGCCGAACACCCATCGCCGCAATGCCGCACCGGCCCCGTGGAGAAGCCGAAGGACCGACACTTTCACGCCGGACCTGCGGCGATTCTTGATCTCTTGCGCGAGAATGGCAAGCGCGGGCGCACCGACGACGGCATCGGCCCCCGATCGGGGGGTTGTTCTTACTGCGGTATAGCCTGAGCCATTTGGCCTTTCGGAAAGGAGGCTCCCCAGAACCGTACAGGAGAACGCCGATTCTGCGGAAGAGAATGGCCCGTGCGCTTTCTTTGGCTCGTCCGACGCTGTCAGCCTGCAATACCAGCCACCCTTGCGCCGCGACAAGACCGGCTTCATCGGGTGATGGCGAAGCTCGTAGCGGAACGCGCGGCTTATACCGTTGCCTCGCGTGCGCCTGGACGGAGCGGCTGGCTGCTTCTTTTTCGTCATGCCGCTGCCTTGCGCCGGTACCGGCGCGTCGTGTGCGACCTCATGATTGTCGCCAGTTCCCGAGGCGTCTCGACGAATTGCGACGATTCCCACGCGCCTTCGCCTATCGGCTTCCGCGCAAATGCCGCGGCAATCAGCGCGAAGAAGGAGCGTCTGGACGTAAGGACGCTCATGCGCCGCGTCGCTCCTCACGCCGCTTGCGATCGTATAACTCCTGCACCGTTTCCGCCGGGCACACCCCGAAGAACATCGTTGAACCCCAGTGCGCACGGGTGTAGGCCGCAAGGCACTTCGCGGAGCACAGGGCCGGGATCATGAAATTCCGCAGCCCCTCCTCCAGCGAATCGCGCCGGACCCTGTACCTGCGCCAAAACTCCTCGTAGAACGACTGGGCATCACGGCGTCCGTTCGCGGGAGCCGGATAGACGTTCCCGAAAACGTGAATCGAGCCGTTGCGAAGCTGCGAAATGGCGAGGCGAGCGTCGCACTGAGCGCATAGCACGATGCCCTCTCGCGCGTTTATCTGCCGGGCGGTCAGGTTCTCTTCCGGGGGTTCCGCGCCATTCGCTACTGCCCCCAAGCCAATTAAACCTAAGAATCCTCGTCTTGTCTGCATGATCGTTAGACGGACGGCAACCACGAAGGCTCGTCCCGCTCCTCGATCTCCAGGTACGGGGCCGTCCCGCCAGGATCAAAGGGGACCTGCTGCCCGTACGGGTCCGGATCGCCAGGAGCACCGTGGGGAGGGTCGCCGAATTGCGAGTCCGGCACCCCGCCCGCGCGCCTTTCCAATAGCTCGACCCTTTGGCGCTCGCTCGAATCTTCAGCGGTCCTCATGCCCATTCGACGGATCGCACGCCCTACCCGTTTGGCAAAAATACCGTTGGGTAGGGAGGGCCTACAGCTTCGTCTGTGGTTGGCATAGAAAATATCACTGGGTAGGGAGGCTAATCCCGGTTGCGGAAGTGCGCCGTGATGGCAGCGAAAGTCGCGACTACGGCGATAACAAAGCAGCCCAAGGAAAGGACGGCGCCCCCGTATATAAGCCACCGTGCGTCGTCGCAGCCGCAAACATACGCAGCGAAACCGGTAAGCCCAGCAGCCATCGCGCCTACGTAGAACCGGACGAAGGCCGCAAGCATCCAGCCTCGGCTTAGCCTCCTAGGCGCAAGCGATTTTGGGAAAAATACCATTGGGTACCGAGGGGTACTACGGCTTCGAGGTTCCCGAACTCGATTTGAAAAAGAGGGGTATGGGTCGCCGGCGAAGCCCCCGCCATGCGCCAGGCAGCCCGCGGCCGGCCCAGCACCAAGCACGCAGCACACAAGGCCCGCACGGCAGCTCCAGCCACCAACGGCAGGGCGACAGGACCGCGCATACCGCCGCGCTATCGCTTGCCCTGCGGCACACCCGCAGACCGATGCTGCCGACCGGATCGCCGGTTTCCGGGATTTCGGATTTCCGGCTGTCACCAGCGGAGGGTGACTGCGCTTCCCGCTTGCGCTCCAGCGCCGCCCAAGCACCACTAGATATAGATTTCCGCCTCGTCCGACGACCACAATCTGCGTAAGTCGTTGCAAACAAACGGAGCGAAAGTGGACATAATGGATATTATCGGGATGAAAACGGTTACTGGGAAATACACCTAGGCGGAGTGTATTAGCCGCGCGTGCAGCCGCTCAATGTCCTGATCCGTCAGGCCGTCCACGTCCACTTCGCCAGCCTCTTGCTCGGGGCGGAGTTCGTAATAGCCGTTCAGCCGCGCGATATCGCTTAGACAGGCCCGCGCGGCAGAGAGTTCGCCCTTTTCCTTCGCCACGCGATACAGCGCCCAGTTCTCGGCGATCAGCCGTTTCCGCGTCAAGTTCGACGCAGCCGCATCGCCTGCGTTCAGGCGTTCCGCCTCAGCGCCGAGGTCTGGCGTGGGCACGTCAACCTCTATTCTGGGCCGTAATTCCGCAATTCTCACCGCCACATGAGGTTTCCGCGCGAGTCGCGATCCTTCGTTGGGCGCTCTATCTCTATGCACGCCAATCTCTTGCGCCGCTTGCGTGCGAGTCATTCCACGGGCGACCAGGCGCGCAAAAGTTTCGTACTTCGGATTACTGAGGACTCCCACGATTCCAACTATAACCGATACTTATACTTCACGCGCGCGATATAAGCGCTACGACCACGACTCCGCGAACACGATCACGGCGATTCCGGGCCGTCCGATGATCGGCAGGCGGAGCCGCATAAAGAAAGGATCACGGCCAAACATTTTGTAGCTCAGGCTGCATTTTGTTGTTGACAGAACCTATCTGTTGGGTTATCCTTAGATCAGGAGGCAGGAAATATGGCATGGTACACACCTAAACACGCTTGCGGGCATGATGGCGAGAGAATCCAGCTCTACGGCAAAGAGGATGGCAGGCAGCGCATCCTTGGCGCGATGAACCGGAAGGATTGCCCGGATTGCGCACTTGGCGCGGCCCTGCGTGAGGATGAAGCGATGGGACTTCCCGCGCTGTCCGGAAGCACCAAGCAGATCACTTGGGCATCACAGATCCGGCGGGAGTTTCTTCGCGACAATCCGCGCCAAGTCGCGGATCACATCCTCTCTGAGAGGGCGGCGAGCTGGTGGATCGAGCACCGCGGGCCAGCACTCAGGGAGACGGCCGAGCGGCGAGAAGCCGCGCGCGCGGCCGAAACGAAGTAGGAGGCCACCCATGAAATGCCTTCTCCCGCTCATTCCCGCCGCGCTGGCCTTCGAGGCCGTGCGGCAACTCGTTGGCAATCCCGATCCGGCCAAGTCCCTGCTTGGCGTGGTTGCGCTCGTGATTTTCGGGTGCTCGGCGGTTCTGCTGGGCGCGCTGGTGGTAGACTGAGGATCTTGAAATGGCTAAACGCGCTGCTTACGACATCATCGAGTCGGCCATGATCCGTTGCCGCGCTCGCGATGACCGCGCTGCGGCTGACATCCTGTACCGGGTGCTGTGCACGCTGCCCGGCTACCAGCGCCGCATCGCTGCAATGGCGCGGTACTCGGAAAGCCTCTCTGCCCGGGATGCCCTCTCCCACGAGTTTCGCGCCATCGTCGGGGCGGCCTGCGAACTGATCAGCGGCGGTTTCCGCGTTGGTCGCGTGCGGCGCGCATCAACCGGCTCGATGTACTGCACCGTCGTTTTCCCGGACGGTCGGAACGTAACGCTGCGCCATGCCGACCACGAGCAGCCGCACGCACCGGAAGACGTGATCGACGTTCCGATGCGGGCCGATGCCATTGCGGTGGCTCTCAGCGCCCATCGCCGCTAACGACCATCCGTCTCTGCCGCACCAGCGCGCATCCTTCGGGCGAGATTTCACTCGGAGGATGCGCCAAGGCGCAGTGTTTATCCACTCCCCCTTTCCCCCACGACATTTCCGCATTTACTCCCCCACGCGCTCCCACAGGTTTTTGCTGGTGGCCTGCCTTTCGGCTGGGCGTGATAGCCCTTCGGCTGGCCTGCTTTCGGCAGGCGCTTGCGCGATTTTCCCAGGGCCGGTTTGAGGTCGGCGCCCAGGGCCGCTTCCGCTATTCGCCCGTCACGCGTGACTCAGGCGGTAGCTTGGGCGGACTTGGATAGTGCCGGTTGCCCGGCGTGAACTCGCATATGGCAGTCACGGCAGAGGATGACTAGATCCTCCGGCCGCTCCTGCCCGAAGCGCTCATAGGTCACGTGGTGCACGTGCAGCTTTGCCGTAGCGTGGCACCACTCGCACGACTTGCCGCGCTCCGCAAACAACGCCCGACGCATGGCCAGCCAATACGTAGAGCGGAGATGACCGTTGTACTTACGCTGGCGGCTCGTTTGCCGCTTCTTTCGGTCGGCCGCAGGGCGAACCGCTGGCCGCTCGTTCTTTTCCAGAGCATTCAACAGCGCAGGCGACGGCTCATGGCCCAATGCGCGGATGCGCGCGACTTTCGCACCAAGCTTTTCCTGCCAGGACACGCGCTGCTTGCCGAGGATTGGCATGGCTCACGCCGCTTGCCGGAGCGCTTCCCGCATCCGGCGCCGCTCGCACGGCTCGAGAATGCCGGCCCGGCCAAGCAGCGCGGAGAGGAAAATCTCCCGCGTCTTGGGCGGCATCGGCCGAAACTTAATCACCCGCGGCGGATTATCCCAGCTCTCGGCGGTCGTGGTCATCGGCTGCGGGATCGGCAACCTGGCCCGCATGTCGCGGGCCTTCGCGCGCTTGCCGGCCGCCGCAATCGCCACCACGGTCTCCCGCGGCAGCGGCTGCCAGATGCAATAGATCCGGCGCTTTCTGCCGACCGGCACGTACCCGCTCGCAATGAGGCTAACCGCCTCGGAGTCAACGGCCCAGCGCATGTGAGTTCCGCGGTAGTCGCAGATCTCAATTCGCGCGTTGAGAACACGCTGCGATATGTCCATTTTTGTCTGGTGGGGAGCGGGCGGAGATCGCCCGGAAGCGCCGTTTCCCGGAATTCTCCGGGGCGACCTGGGCGGCAGCACGCTATTCTTGCCGACGTGCTCGGATATCCCCCGCCGTCGGGGTGGCCTTCGGATTGCTTTGCAATCCTGGGGCCGCTTTCTACTTGCGAGGCTACACGAGTAGGGAAAATCTGTCAAGGGAAATTTTCGATTGTCGAAAATAAATCGTGCTGGAGGCTGTTTTCCCTGTTGACAAAACCTATCCGATGTGGATAATAGAATCAGGAGGCAGAGAGATGAACCAAG
>JAEHJW020008571.1_pt1 | contig 34568 bp, 32 predicted proteins | sample 9271431 | NCBI WGS metagenome assembly JAEHJW02 | reverse complement strand
GGTCGTTCGTGGTCTATGGTTGAGACCACAACCGCCGCTGATGGACAACTCTGCACCATTCCCAACCCGCCCCTTGGCACTTATCTATCGGGGTCATTCTGTTCAAACATACCGAGCCACTTCTGAATGGCGGGGGCGATGGCCTGGGTAAACTAGCCTTGCGACACTGACAGTTGCGACTGTTGCGACAGATGGACCAGGGTTCCTCTGTGGTGTCGCAAAAGTCGCAGGTGTCGCTGTCGCAAATTGGAGAACGGCGGGGTTGCCAAGAATGAGATGCAGAAAAATAACGTGGAAGTAATGCCGCAGCCGCTTCGAGATCTATTGAAATCCTAAACGCAGTAGTACTGGTTTTCTAGAGCAGCGACCGGCTCGTTGTTGACAATCAACTTAACTCCGTTAATTATCCCGTCATGACAAAAAACCCCGAAATCACAGAAAAGCGCAGGGAACAACTGCGCAAGGCCCAGCAGAGACGACGAATCCAACTCTCCAATGGTGACCGCCATCAGGTCAACATCTATCTTTCAAAACTGGCCATCAATAGGCTTGACGAACAAGCGGACAGGATGGGGTTAGACCGGCATACTCTGGTCGAAAAACTTATTTTCGACTCCTCGGAATCATCGTAATCAGGCATCGAAATTTTTTTGGGCTATATGCAATCTGAGGTTGGAAACTTGGTTGTGGAATAAGTTTGCGCCGACAGATGCAGCGGATCCCTCTGGTTGGAAATGATAGCTGATCGATGCTTTGTCAGGAACCACGTCTGGTTGGAAACCAGCATCGTGAGCGGCAGCTTTTCAGGCCAGCGTGGGGCCGGACACGCCTCATTGCTGCCGGATGAGCTGTCTTTGGTCCAGAGGCGGGTATCTGAGTCGAGCGGTCACTCGCCGCGTCCACCCAACGCCAGGTCCTCGGCCAAAACGGCCAGTGGCGTCAGATCTGATCAGTGACTGGTATCGTGCAGGTTGCCGACATTAACCCAGCGTTTTGTCTGAATGACTGTTTTTCTAGTGGCAAGGGACAGCATCGTGCCAGAACCTGCCGTTTGATATCATATTGCCAAAATGAAATCATGCCAAAAAAGGGGCAGTGATGAGGAATACGTGTTTAACGGGGGGACCTATCACCCCATGAGCAAACTTGAAGATAGTCAGCAGTCTGAGAACGCAAAAAAGGCCATCGCGGCGGGCGTTAATTCAGCCATTAATCAGATTCTGGCCAACGGTCCCAGTGAGGTGTTGATCCGAAAAATCCAGAACGATCTTGAACTGATTTTTCGGGAATACAGTGTCACACCGGCAGACGCCATTGAAGGACTGACCCAGTATTACCGGCTTTTGTATAAAGACCTCTGTGAGAATCGGGGGTTTAAGGTCAAAGAAATAACCACAGGTGGAAACGGTAAGACGCAGCGCCTCAACGATTTTCCGGACGAAGTATTCCTCAACATTCAGCCGAAATTGGAAAAGCATCTGATGCAATGCGTCGGGCAGGCGAACACGTCAGCCGCAAGCCATCGGAACGATGAAATTACTCAATCTATGCACGAATTTGAAGAATGGGCCAAGTCCATCCCGCTGGGCGGTTCGAAGGAAAAATCAGTACGTGCAGAAGCAAGGGCAATCAGGAGCTGCTTAAAGGGTACCGCTGAATGGCAAAAAAGGTTCTTTGTTATTCATCGAACCGATTTTGCAGCCGGCGCCAATCACCTATTTGCCTTAGCGAATGCAGACGTGCTGGCAGGAAAATGGAAATGGAGCGTGTACACCTGCGAGTGCAAACTCCACGAAACGCTGAACGGGAAAATTTATTTTAATCGTGGCAATTGGGCTGAACAGAAAGGATTAATTCAGGTTTCAGAAAATGACTATTTTGAAAACAATCCCATCCCGGGAACAAATGGCTGCAATTGCTATTACGTTTACATGCATCACCTCCGAGATATGCCAAAGACGGCACTGACCCAAGCGGGCATAAAATTGTTGGATGAATCAGCGAGGTACATCGAGACCCTGCTGGAAACAAAGAAAGAGCAGCCACGCAAGAGTAGCGAACCCAGCGGTCCCTGGTGGAAATCGCTGTTCAGATTGGGGAAATAGTCTGGCATTCAGACGCCGTTTCATCCAATTATTAGAATCAAGGTTTGGAATGTGCTCACTAGATAGGGTCGCTATGCCAGTCTCTGAAAACTATGATAGTCATGAGTTTCGCCAACCTGAGAACACAAAGATAGATGCCTGGCGTTATCTTGATACCTCTAAATTCCTCTCATTGCTGCTTTTTCGGGAACTTCCGCTAATTCGCATCGACCGCTTCCCAGACAAATTTGAAGGCTTATATACGAGACAGTTGGGTAATGAGATTACTGAAATTGGTAATAGGATGGGATCTCACCCATCTGTTGTTACAGATATCGTAAATTCCATGACACATTCAGCGGAGGAATCTCGTCGATTCATATTCGCAAGTTGCTGGTGTCTTCTGGACCATGAGTCCGAGGCAATGTGGAGAATCTACTGCAAAGATAAAGAAGGGGTCGCAATTGTCTTGCCTTACGACAAGTTATATGAGTCAGTCCGCGGCACCCCAAAGACATATGCTGGTACCGTCCGGTACATTGATTTCGACCGGGAATTGATTCGTCAGGCAAACCCTGTCAAGCGTGCAACGTACAAGAGACGCGAGTTCGAGCACGAGCACGAGGCGCGCATACTCCGCTACGATCCTGGCTTGCACTATCAGCGAGAGCCTCTACCCGAAGCGATTCCCCTTCCTTGGGATGCTGCTAAATTTGTTGAAAGGATTGTGATTAGCCCCTACACACCAGCGTGGTATTTCAAAAGTATCCGTGAGTTTGTCGAGCGGATATCGCCAACGCTTGCTGATCGGGTCACTCGGTCCAGCATGGAGTTTGACTAATGAGAAACCTGTAGCCATCACGAGACCAAAGGTCTGCTTTACGTTCAGATATGGGTTGATAGAGGTCATGGGCATTCCGTCCATTTTGGAGGCGGTAGCCGTCTGTGTAATCGCAAAGGACAATGACCGCTCCAGGCACGGTGCTGTCCTATGCCAGCGGTAAATGCGGTCATTCGAAAAGTCAGCCAGGTTAATGTCGGGAACCTGCACAACACCAGCCGTTGAACTAAACCAACGCCACCGGCAGCAATGGCCGAGCAGTGTGAATTGGCCTTCAGGCAGCTTCCGAAGCACAGCAGTCATTCAAATGACCACGCACCGGGTGGCTGATAGTCCGCAACAGGTTCCTTGCTGCCACACGCCAATTCACCAGTAAGCTGACGGTCTGCGGGATCCGGAATACGATTTCCGACTCATTCCAACCCTGAAATGCACGAAAGGGAATAGTTTCCCACCCAGAACATCCAACCAGGTTTTGCACGAAACGGCGAGAAGTATTTTCTGCACGGACATGGGCCTTTTTTTTGCATCCAAATGTTGACAATCATCATAAATTGCGCGAAACTGACGTTGATGATTGTCAACATTTTAAGAGGTAAAAATGAATACCGATACCCTGCTGATTCAAAGTTATGAACGAGAAATTCATGACCTTCGTGTTTTGCTGGTCCTGATGATGCATATTCGGGCTGGGGGTTTTGCTGACCCGAATGACAAAGATGGGTGGGATATGACTCAGTTCGATGAACTTTCTGCTGATTGGGATGACTTGGCCTCTAGCCTGAGCAAACAACAATGGCTAACGGGTGTTCGTGCCTTTGATCATGTCGAAAGTCTTGATAACGACGATCCAGCAGTTTCACGCGAAAGTAAGACCCAGCTGAACAAGCTCTATCGTGGGTACAAATCGATGAAATGCACGTCGTTTTCACCACCCCGGATGATGTCGAAACGATTGTTGAGTAACGGGTTGGCTCACATCAAAAATGAGTTCAGAACTGAAACGCACGGTGCGACAAGGGGGGGATAGTCTCTCTCGTGTGCAAACTCAAGGCGTTGAAATAGGTTTTATCGCGGAGGTCAGCATGGCACATCCGAACAGTAAAAGACTCTCATTGAACCGTCTGGCCCCAGACTGGCGCGAAGCCGTCTTCCGTTCGATCAAGTCCCCTCGATTGAAGGATGCGGTGGCGGTATTGTCTGCGGTAGGTTGTAGACCTGCGGAACTTGAAAAGGGGATCGCCATCAGCATTCGTAACAACCGCCTGATTCTGGGAATTGTTGGCGCAAAGGTTAACCCTGAAACAGGGAGAGGACAACCCGTCCGGGCGATCTATATTGATCAAACCACCCCTTGGGGTGAGTACCTGTTTTCCCGCGCCAAAGAGTCCACCATGGAAATGACCATCCGCTATGATGCGGGCGGAGTATCGCAACGGCTTAGGGAAAAATCACGGGAACTGTGGCCACGCCGGAAAACGCTGGTCAGCGCCTACTCCTATCGGCATTTTATTGGTAAGAGCATGAAGGAAAGCGGAGAACCACCCGAGAAAATAGCCATGACGCTGGGACACGCCAGTGACTTCTCGCAAACGGTATATGGCCGGGCCGGTGGATCCAAAAAGACATCAGGCATGCATGGGATCATTCTTGCGGTGACCAAGAATCCTGTCAGGCATTCAGCCAAGCTGGACAAGCTTATGAAACACAACAGTCGCACAACACATCACAACAGTTTATGAACATGACACAACAGGAACTGATTGCCAGCCAAACAGGATCTCATCAAAAACTGATTGACAAGGTCATGGAGTACAAGGGATGACATTGGAAGCCGCAACAGCCCTACGGGAGTTGGCACAGGGCAGTGAGAATCGTTCGAAAATAGGGCGGCTGCGCAGTGTATATGCTGAAGTTCTGGAGGCTCAGAATGCCGGAGTGAGCAACAGAAAAATCGTGGAAACACTCAATTCGGAGGGTTTTAATCTGACGCTCAAGACCTTCGAGACCATGCTGTATCGAATCCGTCACCAAGCAGGTGGATACTGCCACAACCCCCGCCAGTCACAGATACCAGCAGAGAAAAATGGGGTATCCAAAATATTTAATCCCGCCGATGTCCGGAAATCCAGGACACGAAAGATAGACCTGAACGACTACAAGGAGTAACTGCTGTGAAAATCGCCATCATGAGCTATACCGGTACCGTCGGCAAAACAACAGTGGCAGCCCATTTGCTGGCCCCACGCATGTCGAGAGCCCCCGTCTTTGCGATTGAAACAATCAACGAAACCGCAGAAGGGTTGGGTATTGATGTTTCCAAAATCAAGGGGGAAAGATTTCAGGAACTTTTCAAGGAACTGTTGACTCTGGACGAGGCCATTATTGATGTGGGTGCTTCCAATGTCGAGGAGTTTCTGGATGGCATGGCGCGTTTCGAAGATTCCCATCTGGAAATTGACCGATTTATCCTTCCTGTGACCAGCGGGACCAAGGAGCAGAAGGAAACCATGTTGATGGTGGGGACCCTTGCTGACTTTGGTATTCCGCCTGAGAAGATTCACCTCGTTTTCAATCGGGTTGATGCGGATGTCAAGGATGAATTCTCGCTCGTTCTGAACTACGCCAGGAAGGAAGGCAACTGTAGCGTCAACACAGATGCAGCCATCTTCGAAAACGAAGTGTTCGATATGCTGGCAGTACGAAAACTCACCATCTCGGCTGCCTTGGCAGACGAAACTGATTACAAGACAAAGTTGCGTGAATTGGGTAGGGACGGCGATCCTAAACTAAAGTCCAGATACCTCGACATGCATGCAATCAAGGCATTGGCAAAATCAGTCAATCGTAATCTTGATACCGTGTTTTCAATTTTGACGACGGTGTGAGGACCAAGGAGTAATACGAGATGTCCGATGCGCGCACCAAGTTGGAAGTTCTCTATCTGGATGGCCTTGGCGAGATTAACGAGGTCATCAATCGGATTGAAGCGCTCAAGTCCGAAATTCCCTCAGCAGCTGATCAAGTTTGTCAGAAAATTGAGGGCCACTCGGCGGCCATGGTCAAGGTGACTGATCATTTGGGACGGGATTTGTTAGCGGCGATGTCATATGTGGATAAACATGTACTTGAAGCCACAAAGGCTGCTGTCGAAGTTGCCAGATCTGACATCCGGCAAGTTGCAACAGAAGCTGCAAGCAATGCGGTAAGGATTGCGGTTGGCAATGAAATTCGAGTGATGGTACGGTCAATCAAAGAGGCAGCAGAAATTCTGTCCAAGGAAGCAAACCAGACTGTGACTTCGACTAAGATGGCATCCCGTCAACTCAGTTTTGGCCTAGCCAAACTTGCCGGGATCATTTTTGCAAGCAGCAGTCTTGCCTGCTTGTTTGCAGTTCTTGTCTTGCACTACGCTCCGGGAGTTCTGGGGCTGGGGCCGCAACTCGCATCAGAACAGGTTCAGTTGATTCATAAAGGCGAGGCGCAGGACAGGATTTGGAGTAATTTCGCAGAGATGGAGAGAGAGTTGGCGCGAGCCTTACAATGAAGCGAGACCCTGTCACAGTGCTGACGGAATTTAAGGTTGATACCTGACTCTGCCGCGGCAGAATCTCTTGCTATCCGTTGTTTCAACCTGTTTCCCTTTTGATTTTCCGTGATTGTCACGCGAAAGTCACTGTGACATCCGCGTGACTGCTTCTAAACTAGGGCCTGTTAACATTATATGAGTCCGTCGGCGATAGGGCGAACTATAAAGCCAGTGAACATGACATCGAGCTTCTCGAAACGAGAGAAGATTCTGCGAAAGCAGGTCCATCTGTCGCAGCAGTCGCAACTGTCAGTGTCGCAGGGCTAGTTTACCCGGGCCATCGCCCCCGCCATTCCGCAGCCTTCAGCAACTTACTCAGTAGTCGCTAAATAAGTCGACAAACATGGAACTTGCCTCACGCTCGCATTGGGCTGACGGCCATCGGCGAAATGCTGGCCCGATTGGGGCTGACGCCGCAGAAGCCGTTGCAGCGGGCTTATCAGCGCGATCCGGCAGCCATCGAGAAATGGCAGCGAGAAACCTTCCCGGCCATTGCCAGGCAGGCGAAGGCAGAAGGCGCCGAAATCTTCTTCTGGGACGAATCCGGATTCCGTGCCGATACGGTGCATGGCAAGACGTGGGGCGTTCGTGGCCAGACGCCGGTGGTGCAACGCCCCGGTCAGCGCTAGGCCATTAGTGCTGCCTCGGCGGTGAATGCCAAGGGCGCGTTTTGGTTCTGCACCTATGAAGGGGGGCTCAACGCCGAGTTGTTCGTCGACCTGCTGGCGAAGATGATGCGCTACCGCAGAAAGCCGATCCATCTGGTGCTCGACAGCCTGCCAGCGCACAAGACGGCTCTGGTAAAGAAATATGTCGCATCGACCGAAGGGCGCCTCATTTTGCCATTCCTCCCGGGCTATGCCCCGGACTTGAACCCGGACGAACTGGTATGGAGTCATGTCAAGCGCACCGGCACAGCAAGGCGCCCTCTGCGAAAGGGAGAAAAGTTGCGCGACAAAATCGAAGCGCAACTGGCCAAGCTCCAGAAGTTTCCCCATCTCGTCCGCTCATTCTTCAACGCCCCTTCTGTCGCCTATATTGGCGACTGCTGAGTAATGCGTAAAACCACCCTATGGATATGGTTGGGGTTTTGGGAATTGGTGGTGGGGTCGCGCCCTGTCATGAACTGCCGGGCGACGCGCGTCATACCGAATTTCCGGCAAGTCGCCCAGTGTTGCGAACCGTCTCGAAAAGTTGGGGTTGACACGTCAAATCCACGAGTCACGAAATGTGCCATCGTCTGGAGAGGCGCGTTGGGAGCGGTGCTTTAGATCCGCATCGGGAGCCAGTTCGATTCCGAAGGGGAATCGAACCGACGTCCTTAATTCCGGACTTGGCTTGCGGACGAAACTGCGCCTTCATGGACTCCCGCCAACCCATTCGAAGGAGGTCCAATATGGAAGTCGTTCACTTTAATCAAAAGCAACTCGCAGCCCGTTGGGGTGTCGCCGAAGCCACTCTCGAGCGCTGGCGCAGCGATGGGATCGGACCGAGGTACTTGAAACTGTGCGGTCGGGTGCTATACCGGCACACCGACATTGAAGCCTATGAGGAATCCTGCCTTGTGACATCGACAAAGAAGACCGTTGTAGTTCAGGCGAGTACTACCTGATATTCACAGTCGCCCTCTCCTGAGATCCAGGCTAATTCGATTCGGCGGCGGCTACAGAACATCAAGCATTTACGGTGCTTAAAGCCTATACCAGATTTCGTTACCCACATTATTACCCCCACACAGGTCAGGCAATTTGCGCACGGATATGTTTACCAAGGGCTGGCGATGATGGGCACAAGGGCACAAAATAAAATAAAAAATGCAACCTGTTGACTCTTGTTGGCAATGGTTGGTATAAGTTGGCGTGGCTTGCAATCGCTGCAAGCCACCGCACAAATCCCCATGCAGGGCGGTGAACGTGGGGTGCGTTTATTGCACATCGGCCAAGTCAGGTACGCCCCCTTTGGGGTGGAAGTCTAATCGGAGCCAGGCCGCCCTCGCGCATACCTTGACAGCGCGGCACTGTACTGACTCACCGTGCAACGCGGCGGGCCGGGAAAACAAGTCCCTGGGCGTTGACTGCTCAACCAGTGCTTTTTGTGAGGTAAAAATGAGCACCAACGCCAACGAATCAATGAAAATCGCAGTTCATTGCCGTCCGTGGATTACGTCCGATGGGTACAAATGCAACAAGTGGTATGGCTACTGGGTTGCGATAGGTGCAAACCCGCTTGGTCCGCGCGGGGGGCGGTCGGGAATTATAGCCGACGGGAGTTTTGCCAACCTGGCGCAGATGAAAACACGAGCGGATGCCATGCAGTACGCCGCCCGCCTGTCGGATAAAACCGGGGCTGAAATCATTTGATGTTGATGGTCAGTAACGCGAAAAATATTTTTCGCGTTTTCTTGACTGAAAATAATCCTATTTGATACAACGTGCGGTGGCTTGCAATCGCTGCAAGCCACCGCACAAATCCACATGCAGGGCGGTGCTTGTTGACATGACTGGATCGACATGCCAGCCATTGTTAAGCAATGAGCTGGCGTTGACAACGAAGAAATTTGCGTACTTGTAGTAAGCCAGCAGCCCCCAGATCTGAGGCGATGCCAAACATCAATATCGACCGCTTAAGTTTTTCGCGTCCTCGTGCATGTTCATTTTCTACGCCGAACGTCTTGATACCACCCTGCTCATGACATCGGAAGAATTCATTCAAGAATCCAACCAGAACAAGTCAGGAAAAATGTGGGGCTCCGCAGCATCTGGTTCCATGGCACACGCACTGATCGAAAAACAGACCAAAAATACGAGTACACCAAAGATCGTTATCAGCATTATGTGATTCAAGACTTCTCAAGAATTTCCAATTCGCCAGCCTAGCCCTGACTGAAGACTTACATTATCGCCAGCGCATTTTTTGCCTGTGCAAGACGAGAAGCCTTGATTTTTTCCGGCGGCCTGACGCGTCTTAGCATCCTGCCCAGCACTTCATCGAAGGTCATCACAATTTTCCGAGAAGAATCTCCAATGATTCCCAGCGCGCCCGCATCATTTCAATCTTGTCGTCTGGTACTCCATGAATATTTTTCCATTGACCCTTTGCTTCGATCACTTCATACGGGAAACCAAGATCTACATATCGCTTAATTTCCCATGCTTTTGCAAATGTGTTAGATACAACCACGTTTTTACCTTGTTCCAAAGCTGCTTTTGCATGCTCGACGCAAGAATCATGAGCTGAACTAACTTTTGATTGATCATAAACAACTCCATCCACTTCTAAAAACATATCCGCTTCATAATGAATAAAGCCTTCCATCTGTTTTGCCATTGTGGTCTTCCCACTTCCGGGTAAACCTCGAATCAATATAATTTTTGGCGTCATAAATTCACTCCTCGTAAGGTTTCCGACTTCGACAATCAGATTCTCTACAGAAATCTCCACCACCTCAACCCATCAGCCCCGAACCGCCTGTACACCAGGTTCGACTATATCTCAGGAGAAATCACGACGGTGAGTTTCTTTGCAAATTTTCGTTCGCTGCAAGCCGCAACGAATGATCGAATTATTTCCTTAATCACCACGGATCGAGGAGTGCTGATGCGACCATGGCCGGTACCAAGAACTGGAATCGCAAGTGCGTCATACCCACCTTTGGATGAAATGAAATTCCGGAGCGCGGCCAATGCGGTTTTTACCGCCTCAAAGCTGGATTTGGCAACGCCATGCTCGTTGAGTTCGGAAATCGCCAACAGATACGCTGTATGTCCCTTTGGCGTAACCTTCGCAACCGTGCCGATTGGGTACAACTTCGACAGCCTCCCACTCTTGAGGGCCTATCGCCGATGGCCGTTTCATGCTGCAGCGATTGATCCAAATCCCCATCCAAATGTTCTGTCTTGTCGTAGAACTTCTCGGTAAAGGTACCTTGTAAGCTTTGGCTGGAGATCAGACGATCATTCACGGCCGAATCAAAACTTGTGTTTGTTGATATGACGTACACCGTTCGCGAAGTTAACGCTTGATCGATGCTTCTTGGCTATCGTCGCGCGCCGTGTTCAGCTCATGTGCATTGAAGAAATTGAAATTGATCCCTTCGTGCTGCTTCCATGCACACATCAGACGGTAATAGTGCATGTCCTTGTCACCGTCGAAACAAACGTAGGTTTTATTGCGATAGGCCACGGATATCCCCCTTATTCTTCAAACTCGGCATTCTTGAACCGCAGCACGTTGCAGTTCTCCTTGACCGCACGCTGCAGCCCATCATCGAAGCCCGTGGCTGAGTCGGCCTGAATCTCGACAGCAATTTTGACCTTCACGCCTGGCCGGGAGGTGAATTGCAGGACGACTTCGTCAACTAGATCGGCGAACTGCTTCTTGGCCTGAATGGCGTCGAGTTCGATGCTGCCGTAGAACTGCCTCTTGGCAGATTGTGGGGTCGCGCCGTCACCTGCCAGATAGGTCGGTTTGGCAGAGTCTTCGACCTTCGGCGCCAGATCGCCGCCACCTGTAGTGCCGGGCACAGTCTCCGTCGGCTTCGGGCGCGCGGCCTCCTCGGCGGCGCGTTGCGTTTCGGCATACCCCGCTGCGGTAACCGGTTCGATCAGCAGCAGTGACGAATCCAGGAACAGCGATGTGCGCTTGCCGAACGTGAAACCAACGTACCGGCCATCCTCTTTCCCCTGCGCGAAGCCGAAGAAGTCCCGGCTCTCCGCACCTGCTGCCAGCGTGTGTTGGAATACCGTGTCGTCCTTCAGGCGCGGCAGGTAGAGCTGCTGGCAACTCTGCTGCCATACGTTGAGCGCATTGGCCTCCTTGACGTCGTCCTTCCAGAACCAGTTCTTGAGCACCGTGGCCAGGTGGATTGGGGCCCACTCGGTGATCAACAGCTCGTTCTCCTTTAGCACGCGCTCGATTTCCTGTGACAGGTTCGGTGCGCCCGGGTTGACCTGGAAGTGCTCCCACTGGATATCTGACAAGCCCTTGCCAGGGCGGGCTTCCTGCATCGGAGCAACCATCCACTTGTAGGTCTCGCGGATCATCCGGCGCAGTGCCTCGTTCGCATCCTCCAGACTCTTGTTGGCCTGCCGCGACTGGAACTGATCGAGGTTGAGCTTCATCTCCTTGATGTCGCTCACGATAGACTGCCATGCCAGAGTCGAGCGCACTTGATCCTTCAGGCGGCTGACGCTGTCGTAGTCGGCGGCCAGGAAGATCAGCCGGTTCTGCTTGAAGCGCGGCTGGTCGCCACGGTTTTTCAGAATCTCGGTCGCGCGGTCAATGGCGAGACTCTGGCCGGTACGGCTGAAAGCGGCATCAGGCGGCAGCACCACGAGGCGCAACTGCCAGTCATCGGGCACGTCGCTGCTGGCCGTGAAGATGTGGATACCGCCGAACACGCCGCTGGCGAAGGTCTTCTGCACGCGGTCGCGGATGGCGGGGAACACGTCCTCCTTGTCCTGGAAGCGACGCTTGCGCTCCTCCATCTCACGGCGCAGGTTCGGGCGGGTATCGAACCAGAAGCGGTTGTTACCGCTGTTCAGATAGTGCAGGCGATCACCCAAGCGACGCAGCGCATCCTTGTAGATGCCGACCTGCTGACCCGGCTGCGCAACGCCTAGAGCGATGCGCTCCAGTTCAATGCCGCGCACCATCTGGTTCGCCGTGCTCGGCGCGCTGCCGAGGAAGATCGCCCGTGCCGAGCGGCGGCAGGCTTGCACGCTGCCCAGTCGAGGATCACGGTTCTCGATCTCAGTGGTTTCTGCACGCTCGCCGTCCACGTCACGCTCGACGACCGGATCCCAGCCCTGCGGCAGGTAATAGATCACTTCATTGCGGGTGTCCGCATCCTGCAGTGGGAAGCTGCCGGGCATGATCAGCGGGTCTTTGTCGTTGTCCTTCCACAGGCGGTGAATGACCTTAGCCATCAACTTCAGCACCCCTCGGGTGCGCTGGAAGTTGTCGAGCGACGACCAATCCTCGTAGAGGCGGTCGAACACCTCCGGGTGGATAGGGTAGGCGTACATCAGCCGGTCGAAGTAGCTGCTTTCCTGAGTCTCGCGCGGGAAATCCTCGCTGTTCGCGGTGTAATAGTCGGCGAATGCCCGGCACACCGATTCCGCTGCCAATTTGTCGTTTATGCTGGAGAACAGACGGCGACGGACGATCTCGAACGCCTCCTCGGTGCCCACCGGTTTCCACAGCGCCTGTATGCGGCCGAAGTAATGGGCGAGTGCTGCGAGTGCTTTCACGCCCCGTTGGCTGCCGGCTTCCTTGTCCGACTCCGGCAGGGAGGCCAGCAGTACTGCCGTCGGCACGGCCTTCAGCGCCTCGGTCAGTGCCTGGATAAAGCTCAGGTTGGAGTCGAAGCTGCCGCCGGTCAGCGTCTTGCTCTCTTCGAACTGGCGGACGTAGGCCACCAACTCATCAATCAGAATCACGCAGGGCGCGTAGCGGCCAATCAGCGTCTCCAGTACGGCCTTGCCGGGAGAAGTGCCGGAGCCATCGGCATCGGCCACCAGTGCGTAGCCCTCAGCCTTGCCCAACTGCCAGGCCAGATCGCCCCACAGGGTGCGGATCGCCTGACCATCACGCACCACTGGCTGGTTGGGCGAGGACTTGATGCCGTCCAGAACGGCAACCCGTGCGCGCGGCAATTCCGTCACGCCGGCTGCGTCGAGGATGGCGGGAACACCCGGCAGATCGCTGGCGACCGCATCCCCACAGGCTAAGTGATAGACCGCCAGCATCGTGTGCGTCTTGCCGCCGCCGAACGCTGTCTGCAACTGAATAACCGGGTCGCCACCCTTGCCAGCCAGGCGCTTGACCACGGAATCGAGCAGCAGACGCATGCCTTCGGTGATAAATGTACGCTGGAAGAACAACGTCGGGTTCTGATATTCGGGCGTCGCCGTGCCTTCGTGGACGCGCGACAGATCGGCCGCGAACTCGGCTTGCTGGAAGGTACCCTTGAGGACATCTTCATGTGGGACGGCAACTTCACGCCACGGTTTTAGACTCATCGTTCTCTCCCCAATCAAATATCCAGTTGCGCCTGCGAGCCCACGATGCCCGCATCCGCCGATGCCTGCTCAATACCTGACCATGCGGCCACCAGTTCGTTGTAGGCTCGTGCTTCTTCGGCCCACCCCTTGCGCTCGCAGAGGGTATAGAGGCGATACGCCAGCGCACGCATCGGTTCGGCGCGGGCGGGCATGCGGGCGAGCAGCGCGCCAGCCGCCGACTCACCGTCCTGATTGAGGGCGCGGATTAGCTGATGCAGTGCCTCCCACACCGGCGTGCGGGTGTCGGTTTCGGGTGACCAGTCCTTGGGAAGCTCGGCCCAGCGCAGAAGACGCAGTTTGCCCGCACCGCTCTCGACGACGCCGGCCTCCTGCAATCCACCGACACTAGTGCCCTTGGCACGCGCCAATACATCGGCTTCGCCATACTTTCCCTCGGCCCAGCCCTGGCCCTCGAACCAGTGCAGACAGAATTGAGTGTCGTGGTCAAAGTCGTCTTCGGCCAGGAAGCGGTTGATGAGTTGCAGTGCGGTGCGCACACTCATCGGCTTGCCGTCGGCTTCCAGAACGGCGGCATACTGGGTGAAGATGGCCATGCCGGAGCCGATGATGGCTTGCGACAAATCCACCGGTGCGACCGGCGAATTAATTCCGCCGCGCGTCATCTCGTCCAGCGCATCGGGCAGCACGGCATTAAGTTCGCGGATGAAATCTCGACGACTTACCGCTATTGCTTCCCTATCTCGCTTTCTACAAACAAGAACTACGCTTGAGGCAAGCGCATTAGTCCCTGCTCCGATCATTCGGCTCGACATCTCAGTCCGCATTGGCCATGTACCAGTGATAGCAAAGCCAGCCTGGATGACAGCTTCCAGAAATGTTTCCCAACCAGTGCTGGATGTGCCAATCTCGCTTTTTGTTTCAGATTGTTTGAAGGCGTAGTAAATCGTAACCGGGAAGGCTGGGTGAGCGTTTTCTGCCAAGTTGTGCATAGCATGTGTCATCCCATTTAAAAAGAACGATTCTGCTTGCTCCTCACCTCCATGCCTATACGAGGCAGCTACAAGCTCTTCTGCCTTTGGGACAGCCAATGTTGCAAATAGACTTGGGAAGATGGATCGAACGCTTCTTCGCAGCCAAACGTAAAAGAAATCGGATAAGTCGGCATAGCCAATATTGTCGTAGTACGGAGGATCTGTGGAAACTACTTTGCAGTGACTAATCTGCTGAGTTTGGGCATCTTGCTGTGTTGCATAACCTGATCTCACACTAGTAGAGCCAACAGAGCTTTTCCCAAAGCTTTTGTAAATATTTTCAATCGATGCAGCGACCGATCCAGTGCTTTCGCAAAGGACATTCGCCTCTGAGTAATCCCAAACCATAGGGATAGCATGGCGTCCAAATAGCTGTTGCGGAACCTGTGCCTTGGACTCCCAGCGAGACAATGAATTTCCCCAGTCAGTGGTTCGGCTAAGTGCGAATGCAAGGTAAACACCTATAGCCTGTGCATATGCAGTTGCACCAGCGCCCCCATTCTCAAGACCTATGTCATCATCCTCGAAGCCTACTTCGACAGCATCTTTTCGACACTTTTCGATTGCCTCTTGTACCAGTTCAGAGAAAGTGGTCAGGGCCACCAATTGTCGTGAAGTAAAAATATCCCCCCACGTTTTGAGGCCATAGGGAACACAAGTACCGCCTGTCAACCTAGCAGGGATATCACCCGATGGAGCCCAAGTAGGCTGGGCCTCAAGAGCCTTCGTTTCATGTTCATCTGTGGGAGATAAATAGATTCGCCCACGAGCTCCTTCGGCAACTATAGCCATCAGTCGCGAGCCCAGACGTCCGGCTTTCCCCTCGGCTTTGATGTAGTCGCCGCCAATAGGTGTGTCCGAGAGCACGCAGCGGAAGTTCGCTCCACGACCGGCAGCCTTGGTACCTTCCTTGGCGTCGTCAGGCGGTGTGCCTACCTTCACCGTAAAACGGTAGCGTTCGCCGTTCACCGCGGGCTGCACCCAGCTTTCCTTCCCTGCCTTGCTGGAAAGAATAAAGGTAGAGGCCAGTGGCACATCCACATGACTGAACGCGGGGTTGGGACTTTTGACTGTGCGAGCCCACAGCCAGGCGATCACGGTCAACTTCTGGCCTACCAAGTGCTTGAGATCGGAGCGCTCGGCGACTATCTCGGCAGTAATTTCGATTTTCGGATATAGGTGTCCGATTCGCTTCTCGGCTTCGGCACGCATCCACGCACCATAACGCCGCACATCCTCGGCCAGCCCGCGCGCGCCACTCCAGTCGTCACTCAGCCTGGCTTGCTTATCACCTACCAGCTGCGGTCCCACTGGCTTGCGCCCGGCAAATTTGGGTGGAATCTCGATCATGACCTTGTTGATAGTCACGGCCACCGGATTGAGGTCGCTGGCGTAGCTTTCAAGACCGAGACGCTGAGCCTCCAGAGGCAATGCACCGCCGCCCGCGAAGGGATCATGGAAAGCAGGCAACTTGTCCGGGTTGAACAGCTCGGCGGCCTGCGGGTGGCCCTTGTTCAGTTCGCATGTCTCGCGCCACGAGCGCACGATCTCCTCACGGGCACGTGCCAGCACCTCCTCGTTATTTGTGTTCTCCCACTGCACGAGGTCTTCGATGATCTTGAACAGCCGTTCTCGCTCGATGGCAGCCTTTTCCTTGTTCACTCCGTACCTGAATCCGCCTCCCTGCTGGTAGCCAGGGTCGTTGACCATCTGCGCAAAAATAACAGCACGAGCAGCAGCTAGAGGACGACGCGCCCACCACAAGTGAATGCTGGTAGGTTTTCCAATTTTTACGAGTTTTTCATAAGTTGCAGCAGCATTAATCGCATCAAGCGGCAGCGCAACCTCGATAAGTTTTTTTGGGGTTTTTATTGTGGCCATACGAGTCCTGGGGCGTGTTGCTGCAAGGTCTGTTCGGCAAGCTGACCGAAGAACTGGCGCGTCAAACTAAAGAAGCGACTGAGGCGTTGATTGCGCGGCACCAAGTCGATGCAGGCCAGATCAGGCAAGCTCCAGCCTTTTGTTTGGTATTCTTGAAAAAGCTGGTCAAGCTCATCCCACCACTGCCGCCTGCGTGTAATCAGATATGGGCTATTGAGATTGAGCAGCGTGATCGTGTAGTCCGCTTTGTCAGCATCCTGCACCGAGAGCCCTAGCGCGGATGTTACGCGCCCGTCGGAGAGGTAGGCGAAAAAGCGTCGGCAATCGGGTTGGTGACAGGAAACAAACCGTGTCATATCGACGGCCTTCTGTTTGCCCGACGCGTGGCCACCAAACACTTCATGGCCTTGCGCCTTGAAGGCTTGCAGATCATTGGCACTGTTGAGGGCACTGGCGGCCAGATTGGTGTAGTCGAAAGTGCGCGCCGGGTTCTGGCTTTTGTTCTCCACGTGCTCGATGTGGTAGCCGAGGCCTTCTTCGTCGGCACGCAACTCGCTGTAACAGCACAGCTGGTACTGCTCGTCGAGCAGGCATTGCTGCACATGTTCCTTGTGCGCAAAGCTGCCCCAGCGACTGGTGGCTTGCGCGTGTGTCACCGGTGGGTTGGCATGGGATTGACTGAGATGATGGCCACCAGTGCCTTGCTTGGTGATGGTCCTCATTACTTCAGCGCCTCCTGGCGTTGAATGCTGCGTTGCAGCCGTTGTAATTGCGGGTGTTGATCACCCAGCGTGGCAATCAGGCTTTGCATCAACTGCCTAGCATCGACGCTTTCATAGTTGCCTTTATCGACCCACTCAGTCAGGCGTTGTAAGTCTGCCCTCTCCCTGACCGGCGGCTGCGGATCGACCATCATCACGCTATGCAGCACGTCACCACTAGGTTCGCCATAGGTCATCGCCAAGGGCGCTGCAGCCACGATCTTGCCATTGGCATCAGGGCCTATGACCCGGATATTTTCGCGTTTAACCGTGCTGAGAACCTGCGGGCTGTGGGTGGTGACGACGAACTGCATCGTCGGAAATGCTTGGGTGAGATTCTGTAGAACGACCTGTTGCCATTCGGGGTGCAGGTGCATGTCGATTTCGTCGATCAGTACGACGCCGGGGGTCTGGCTCGCCGCTTGGGCTCCGAGCTGGCCGTTAAGTTTTGTGGCACGGAATGCAATGTCCGCCACCATACCGATCATGTTGCGGATGCCATCGCTGAGCAATTCGACCGGCAACTCGCCATGCGTGTCATGGTGGGCCACCAGCGTATCGAGCTTGAAGCTGTATTCCAGCTCTTTCCAGCCTGCCGGTGCCAGACAGGTATCGACAGCGTTTTTAACCGACGCTATGTAGCTTGTGAATTCGCGGAATGCCTGCGTGTTACTCTGATCCTTGAGCTGCATGTCTTTCACGTTAAGGTTCCAGTAGCGGAACCAGGCAGCGAAAGTTTTGTAGCTGGATGCGGGATCCAGACAGTCCGCATAGCCAATGGTGCGCGAGGTACGAGGCAGTTTTTTGCTCGCCATGAGCTTTTTTTGCTGCCACAGGCGACCCGTGCCGTAATAGGCAATAAGCGGCAGTAATACATCCTGCCCTGGCGTACGCACGGCTTCTTGCATGCGTTTGCCGTAGTCGATTAGTTCCTTGGCGTCCTTGATGGTGGTCTTTGCCTTTGTGGGGCCGGACAAATGGCGACGCCAAGACTCCGCCTGCTCCGCCCCGATGCTGTCAAGCAGACCTCCCGGGATGAAGCCAATCGCTTCCATGCGTGCGCCATGAGCGGCATATTCCATTTCGTTCGTGGCGGTATCTCTTACCCGAAACTGACGAATGTCGCTTGGCTCAAAATGCTTGCCTACTGCTTCGTCGAAGGCTCCGATGTACGGCCCGAACGCTACGGCGATGGCGTCAAGGATCGATGTTTTTCCCGCGCCATTAGTCGCCACCAAAACCGTAAGCTGTGGATGGAAGTCGATGTCGATAGCTTCGAAACAGCGGTAGTCGCGCAGTTTCAGACTTTGAAGATTTAGATGGCGCATAGTGCCTCCGCACGTTTCAGTAATTCGCTCAAATCCAGGTTGATGCTGGTGACCGCCCAATCCGGTTCCTGCGTGAACGGCTTGGTGACGTAGAACGGCCCCTCGTACTGGTCGCCGTCGACTAGGACGATAGCCAGGATGAATTTGTCCTGCTGGTTCAGCCCGTAGAGGATTTCGTTGCGGGTCACGGTAATCGTGCTTTGCCCCTTGGCGCGGCCCTTCACCTCGATGTGGCGCGAAGCCGGCAATTTGCCGTCGACGGCCTTTGGCAGGCTGGTCACATCCCAGCCACACTTCTGCGCCGAGACATCGATGACCTCGTGGCCGAGGGCGCGCTCGGCATCCATGACGGCATTCATGGCCACCCATTCCACCCGGGCGCGGGCGTCGGCATCCGCCGTCCATCCCGGTTGCCCCTTGCACTGTGCCAGCAGGCCCGCTGGGATCACCAGTGCGCCGCCAACCACCACGGGCGTTGCCGAGATCACATGGCGCATGGCCAGTAGCTCCTTCTCGCGCGATTCACGGCGTGCCGTCAGGTCGTCAATGGTGCGGCGGACATTTTCCAGGGTGAGGCGCACGTCCTTGCCTGCCGCGATATCGTCCTGCAATTTGATGTAGCGATCCGACCAGTAGTTGATTTCCTTGACCAGACGTTCCTGGACTGCTGCCAGAGTCTTGTCCACGTGCTTCTCGCGTCGAGTGCGTACCTCGTCGAAATGCTCGGGCACCAGATGCGTCGAGGCGTGCGCCAAGGCCTGCTGCTCCAGGTTCTGCGTGATCCACGGCGCGGCCAGCACATCTTCGATCAGGCCCATGTCGGCCTTGCCGATGGGCTCGAGGTCGAGGTGAGGCGCCCAGCCGGCATTTATCGCGCCGCCCTGCGGGTCGATCTCGATGAATTGCATGCGGCGGGAGACGATGTGTGCCGGGTCAGCGCCTTCCTTCACGGAGTGGTCGATGATGAACATCACCTTGAGTGTGAGGCCCATGTCGCTGGCGTCAACCAGTACCGTGCCCTGTTTGAGTTTGTTGCGGTGCTGCTCCATGACTAGGTCGGTGACCGACTGCATCAGCGGATGACCTGGATGCATCAGGCTGGCCATCGGCGCGCCGATCCGGTCGGTGAGGCGCACGTACTGTTTCTCGAAGCACACGCGCTCGTATTTGCGCAGCACGGGATCGAGGTTGCGGCGATCCCGCCCGGTGATCTGGCGATCGCGCTCGCGGATGTTGGCCGGGACGTGGGTGATCTCGTAGCGGCCCGGTTCGCGGGAGCGCAGTTCGCCGCCGAGTTGCTGGAATGCCTGGTTGAAGAAGGAGCGGATGAAATAGGGCTGGAGCTTGCGGGCCTCGGCCTTTTCCATTTCCTCCTTGACGGCAAACAGCCGCTTTTCGTCCATCACCTCTTCGCAGAGGGCATTGCGCTTGATGATGGTTTCGAGGTGCTGGGTGTCGAGTGCGCCTTCCACCTTGCGGTGCAAGCGGGCGCGGACTTCGGGATCGGCCCCGTAGCGGATAGCCTCGATCAGCAAATCTTTGAGGCTCTTGTCCTCGAACACCTCGCCGAGAATGTCGAACACGCGGCCGCCCAGGGCGGCACGCTCGACTTCCAGTTTTTCGAACAGGCGCTGGAACACGTCGCCCTCGCGGGTCTCGTTGGCGACCATATTCCACAGATGGCAGACCTCTGTCTGGCCGATACGGTGAATGCGGCCGAAGCGCTGCTCCAGACGATTGGGGTTCCAGGGCAGGTCGTAATTGACCATCAGGTTGGCGTTCTGGAGGTTGACGCCTTCGCCCGCTGCGTCGGTGGCAACCAGCACGCGCGTAGCCGGGTCGTTGCGGAATAGCTCCTGCACCTTGCGACGTTCCTCGCGTTTGACGCCACCATGGATCATCACCACGGCTTCTTCGTTGCCGATCAGTCCGCGAATCTTGACTGAGAGGTAGTTCAGCGTGTCGCGGTGCTCGGTGAAGATGATGAGCTTGCGCTGGCGGCCATCGGCGTCGTGCATCTCGGGGGTGTTCTGCAGGAGCTTGGATAGCTCGTCCCACTTGCGGTCCTGGCCGGAGTGGACGACCTGCCGGGCCTGCTCCTCCAACCCTTCGAGGATGATGATCTCGGCTTCGAGTTCCTGGATCGTCTGCGCGGCGGTAGCCTGATCAACGACGGCTTCCTCGAAGTTTTCGTAGTCGTCGGGCGAGAGCGCGTCGTCGGATTCCCAAATATCCTCGGGGGCGATGTTGAAGCCATTCGGGCTGAGGGTCTCGGCCAACGACTGGCCACGCTGGCGCAGTTTTTCTTCTTCGACCCGGCGCGTGAGCTTGTGGCGGCGACGCTTGAGCGACTGGTAGATCGCCTCCGGGCTGGAAGCCAAGCGGCGCTGCAAGGCTGTGAGGGCGAAGCCCACAGTGCCCTTACGCTGACCGTCGAGCTGATCGGCCCGGTTCATTTCCTCCTTCACGTAGTCGGTGACGGCGGCGTAGAGCGCGGCTTCAGGGTCAGAGAGCTTGTAGTTGGTGGTGTAGGCGCGGCGCTCGGGGAACAGCCGCGTACCATCGAAACGCAGCATGTCTTCCTTGACCATGCGGCGCATCAGGTCGGTGACGTCGACCTTGTGCGCGCCATCGCGGAACTTGCCGTAGAAGCGGTCGGAATCCAGCAGCGACATGAACAGCTGGAAGTCCTCTTCCTTGCCGTTGTGCGGCGTGGCGGTCATCAGCAGCAGGTGACGGGTGACCGAACCCAGCAACTCGCCGAGCTGGAAGCGCTTGGTCTTGTTGACCTTATTGCCGAAGTAGCTGGCCGAGAGCTTGTGGGCTTCATCAACCACCACCAAGTCCCAGTGCGAGAGGCGCAGTTTTTCCTGCAAATCCTCGTTGCGGGATAGCTGGTCAACGCGGGCGACCATCAGATCGATGTCATCAAACGGATTGCCGCTGCGTGACTGCTCGACCTGCTCGCGGGAAAACAGCGTAAATGTCAGGCCGAATTTCTCGAACATTTCGTCCTGCCACTGCTCGACCAGACTGCCGGGCGCGACGATCAGCACGCGCTTGGCGTCAGCCCGCATCAGCAGTTCGCGGATGAACAGGCCGGCCATGATGGTCTTGCCCGCGCCGGGGTCGTCGGCCAGCACGTAACGCAGCGGCTGGCGCGGCAGCATCGACTCGTAAACCGCCGTGATCTGGTGCGGCAGCGGCTCGACGTTGGACGTGTGGACGGCCATCATAGGGTCGAACAGGTGGGCCAGATTGATCCGGTAGGCTTCGGCGGCAAGCTTGAACTCTTCGCCCGGCGCATCGAATGCCCACGGGCGACCAGCCTCGGCGAGAGAGAGCTTGGCCTCATCCGTGCGAAACAGCATCCGCTCCAGAAGTTTGCCGTCTGACGTCTTGTAGTAGACGGTGAGCGCGTTGTCGCCAACGGGCTCCGTCGTGACGATGCGCACTACCTGCCCGGGCTCGATGCCGGAGATGGCTGCGTTCTTCTTGATGTCTTCGAGTTTTAGCATTTGCAGCGCTCTCCTAAGTCTCGTAACCGGGCGCAAGCACAAGGTTGGTTACGCCATAGAGCGCCTGTCGATTTCTGAGCCACAAGTGGAATTCGGCCCCCTTTAGACTGTGATCATCCGTACAGTCAACATTCCATCGGCGCATCAGGTACCCAGCCATCGCTGCACGCACGCGCATCCGCAACACCCCGTTTTTCATGCCGTATTCGGCTTCAATCGTGTCTGGATGCTGCACATTGGCTGGATGGGGCACCAACTCAATTTCTGCAATCCGATTCCATTGAATGTCTTGATCTGCAGTCTCTTGCTCATGGACAGGCCCTGCAAGCAGCCGCGTATCTGCGATCCGATTTAGCACGAAATCCCGGAAATCTCCACTACGTCGGTCGAAGCCCCTCACATGCCATCTCTGACCGTTATCGGCCAAAGCAAAGGGAACGAACTCTCGGGTAGTCAGACCACTCGACAGTGCGCGGTATGAAATCTCGACCGCTGTTTTTTTGTGGATCGCCCGCGTCAACACGGACAGCATTTCGAGGTCGAGATTGGTCGACAGGGCCGACCCCTCGCAAGTCACTAAGGAGCGCAGCCGCGATGGCTCGCCATCGCCGAAACCCTGGGACAGCCACGTCAGCACCCGCTCGGCAGGGAAATCAAACACGGGGCGGAACCACTCGCCACGAACATAGACCTTTCCCTTGGTGTCGTAGTCCAGATTGCGAGGGCCGAGCTCTTTGTACTGACCTAGGTCGCGCGTGGCGGCAGCGGCCTGAATACCAAACCGCGCCACTAAGTCCTGGCGACGGATTTCCCCGATGAACCGCAGGCGCAACTCAACGAACGCGAGCCGGTCGCGCTGCGTTTGAGTCATTTCTGAAAGCTGGGTGCTGGACATCTGCCTATGGCTCCGGGCGGCCTATCGGTATTGTTTCGCGCAGTTTATGCATATCAATATACTTCGTCAAGCATCGTCTTTTATTACGTTATGCGACTCATTTTAATCATGACTTGACAGGAGGCCAGTCGCCCACCCACGTCAGGCCGACTGCGGCAACGAAACAATGAGGGAAGGCCAATGGCCAGAATTACCACTGGCGCAGGAATGCGGACGCGGCCCCCGGGTTCGATTGCGTAAGCCCCGGAATTGAACTGATGTCTACCCGAAACACATGAGCAGCGCTAAATTGAAGGCGGCATTGGCAGGATTGCCGACAGTAACATGCTGATTCCGCAGTGTTCCTCACTAACCCACACGTTTCCGCTATCGCATTACAGACGCGGTTTGAAACCGGTGGCGACCCCACCACCAATTGCCAAAACCCCAATTGTCTCCGTTTGGCTGAGGAATGGGGTTTTTCAGGGACGACTAAGTAGCGAGCCTCCGCCTAGCCATAAGCTCTACGTGCTCTTGGGAGAACGGGGTATTCCTAAGCTCGGCATGCCCATGGCGGAGAACAAACTCGTAGTTCGATGAGGCGGCCTTGTCTGGGTTGACGATGAATATCCGGCGGCCATCGACACCGGAAAACGAATTGATGTATGGAAGATTTGACAAGAAGAAACTTCGCACGAAGAAATCGTCGTGAGCTAAACCTAGGCCTATGATGAACACATCATGCGTGGTTGCGAAGGCAAATTCCGGTTTGTACCAAAGGACGGCATTGGTACGAACATCGAATGCCTTTCCATACCCCGGTAGAATGAGAAAAGGGTCAAGCTCCCCCAGTGGTGCGTAACGGTGCCAAGTGGAAAATTGCAGGAGAGGAGATGAATGATACATCTCTCTGGTCATCATCCCTTTCGTAAACCCCATTGGCAGCCAACCAAGCGTGTTGACCGGGGTGCCCCACTGATTTGGGTCGCCAAGCCTCCAATTGACCGAACCATGGAGCTTGCAGAGTTTGATGGCGCCTTCGTCGGCGAAGTTGTACGTATATCGTTTCCCGATAGCTTCGAGTGCCACTTCCAAGAGACCGTCCCAGTTCAGTGAAATGACAATGTCACGCTCGTGAAGTTGGGCAGCAAAATCCAGGTAAAGCTGGGGAATGGACGAGGCAGAAGGGGTGCGTTCAGCAATCGTCTTTGCAAGGTAGAAACGAAGTGCCAGCTTTTCCCGGCTGCCGTTTTCACACCAACGTTCGCCACCGCCATATTCACGAAGCTCTATGAATTCAAGGAAAGTACAGAGTTCTGAAAAGCTGACCGCAGATAGATCAAGATTCCGATCTGTCGAGCCTGTGCATTCTTTCGCGTAATTTTCAACGCGCGAGTAAATGCCTGGGCACTCGATGGAAAATTTTTGCATTGCCTGTGCAAGTAGTTCTTTAGTCAGCGGTATTCCTGCTGATGCGGAGAAGCCTGCGCCAAGGATGAATACGCGATTTTGTTTCACATATTGCTCAAAGTGGGCGCGATCCGGCTCGATCATGCGTGCCTAACGTGTAGCTAAGGGGCTGGCTGGGAGTGGGCGAAAGCCCGCTGTAAGCCCGTCCATTTTAAGCGAAGGATTAGATGTATTTAAACCAGCGCGCACTGTATTTCGTTCTTCCTGCGGCCCATGACACGAGCTTGCCGTGAGAAACGGATGATTGCCCAGCGTTAGGGGCGAGCTCTTCGAAATATCCTGACTGACCAAACAGAAGTACATAGCCTGACGCTTTGGTCTGTTGATGATAAATAAGCAGTTTCTCTATGTCTTTAATGATGTTGGGCTTTGCTTTATTGATCCATTTCACTTCTATAGCTAGACGTTCCGTACCTTTGCTGAGAACGAAATCGATTCGTTTCTTGTCACCTTTGCCCGAGTGTGAATTTGCTACCGCAACTTCACACCTTGTGTCGTAGCCCTGCGCATGTGCAATACGAAGCAAAGGCTCATAAAGCAGATATTCCGAGTATATAGTGGAGTTTCGGCATGTGGCCAGATATGAAACGTACCCGACTAAACCGCGGCAGATGGGCTCAAGGACGGAAGACATCTAACAGTTATTTCCGGACATGAAAGTCAGCATATTAACCTGCAGCAAAGGCGGTCACAACCAACTCGGCATTGCGTCTGACCTGGCGTACAAAACGGAAGTGATTTTGGTGGGCTTCATAAGTCCGCTATGGCCGACAACCTGTCCTTTTGTCATAGCTGCCGGCTCTGCCGACGAGTCGTATCAGTAGTGCTGCGTGATCTATCACCGTGTGCGGCTGCTACATAATTCGGAGAATTTCCTTCCAGCAAGTGGTGTAATTAGGCGATTTCAGGAACCGACGCATCCTCCAGGGTTGTTCCACCCCAGCTCCGGCTATTTTGAGTGTGTCCTGCCCCATCTTGCGGTTGATAAGATCCATAACATGCATGAGGCGTGCTGATTTGGATTCAGCCTGGAGGTCATCAAAGAGGGTGGCGGGCTTGTCAGACTTCTGCTGAATGGCCAGAAGGGTGACGCCGGCCTTCTTGTAGGCATAGGCTTGTTTGTAAATGCACTTAAGCCCTTTAAGTGCTGCTTGTGCCAGTAGCCGGGTGTCATCCGTTGGAGTGGCCAATGGAACCAGCTGGGAGGGGTGGTACTGGGGTTCGTTGGGCTTAAAGGGATTGGTCATAAGAAAGACCCCGATGCTCCCGGCCACCGCTTCCTGACTGCGCAGCTTCTCTGCTGCCCGTGAGGCGTAGCTGCAGATGGCCTCCGAGAGGTCCTGAAACGTTCTAACAGGCTTTCCGAAGCTGCGGCTGGAAATGATCTGTTGTTTGCCGGGGCTGTCTTCTTCCAGTTCAATGCATGCGATACCATTGAGCTCTGCCACCGTTCGTTCCACCGTCACCGAAAACTGTTGCCTGATCCAGCGTGGGTTGGCGGATTTTAGATCCTGCACGGTGGTGATTCCCATGGTGGCGAGCTTTCGGGCAGTCCTGCGTCCAATGCCCCAGACCTCCGACGCTTCAATATTGGACAGCAGGAATGAAAGATCGCTGGGGCTGAATAATCCAAAATCACAGACTCCCTCAAACCCGGAGCGCTTCTTGGCCACATGGTTGGCAAGCTTTGCGAGTGTCTTGGTGGAGGCGATGCCAATGCTGACCGGAATACCGGTACATCGCTTCACTTTGTCCCGGATGCCCTGAGCATAGGATCGAAGGTCCTGCTCAAACCCTTCCAGTCCCAGAAAGCACTCGTCTATGGAGTAAATCTCCTGATGGGGAGAAAAGCGCCCCAGTATCCTCATGACACGGGCCGACATGTCACCGTACAGCTCATGGTTACTGGAGAAGACCTGAATGCCATGCCGTTGGGCTTCCTTCTCTATTCTGAACCAGGGTTCTCCCATGGGAATTCCCAGGGCTTTGACTTCATTGCTTCGGGCAATCACACAGCCATCGTTATTGCTCAGGACAAGGATGGGTTTGCCTTCAAGCTTGGGATTGAAGGCCCGCTCACAGGACGCATAGAAGTTATTGCAGTCCACCAGAGCCACAGAAGCCACAGATGTTCCCTAGGCAAGCTGACGAATGCTGGAGGTCACTACCCCCCAGCACTGGAGCTCTTGCCCATCTTTTAGAGGGATGTCCGGGAAATGGGGATTCCGGGCTTTCAGCACGGGTCGACCCTTCTCAAAAGCCAGCAGCTTGACGGTCAGTTCCCCATCCACCACCGCCACAATGATCTTGCCCGGTAAGGGTTCCAGGGAACGGTCCACCACCAGCATGTCCCCATCGAAAATCCCTGCTCCGGTCATGGAATGACCTTTGACCCGTACAAAATAGGTGGAGGCCTGATCACGGACCAGATACTCATTCAGATCCAGCGTGGCCTCCAGGTAATCGTCAGAGGGGGATGGAAAGCCAGCTGGAACACGACTGCCAAACAGGGGGAGTTTGAGACAAGCCGGATGGGGGGAAGCTGCCAGAACCTCCAGTGAAGCCTCACTAGGCTTGAGTTTCCTCCGATAGGTCGCCAGATAGTCTTTGACCATGGGCACCAAGCTCTCAGGCAGACGCATGGCTTGGGTGGGTTCCCCATAAGGACCCCACCCTGCCTTGCGGCCAGAGCCGGGACGAGCCCCGCCTCGGGTAGGTTTATGGATTGTCATGTGGTTATTGTACGACAATCAAACGGTTTTCAAAAAGAGGTTTATTGGGTGATTAACAGGCTGGGAGCCTATGGGTTTGGAGCGGTGCAAGGCTGAACTTTGTTCGGCTGTTCACAATTGATGTTTGATAGTTCAGTTACTCAACATTACGATGTCAGCAGCTAAAAATAACATTGCACCGATTTCTCAACCGCGCCAGACTTGAAAAGGAAACTCATGCGATATATCCGCCAGTACAACCAGCAACCAAAACCAGTGAAGTGGAAATACTGTGATCTGTCACGACGCATTACTCCCGATTCAATCGTTACGGCCCACTAGCCCTGCTGAGTAAAGCCCAATAGGTGTCCCACAATTGTTCGGGGCAGTAAAGCCTCCGACACATCGTTGCCAGACCGGGCAGGTTGAATAACGCGCATACGATTACTTATACCAGCAAAATCTGATATCAGAAGAAAGCCGATTCCTGATGGGGGTTCAAACGAACCATTTTCTTCAGAACAATCGTCGATGTGGATTGCAATCCAAACTCTCTCACAGTATTTCGTCATTCGGATGAGAGTTTCGCATTCGGTATTATCGGGAAGATGATCCAGAATTCTCACCCCATTAAATTCCAATGCTTTACTGGGTGAATGGCTAACTACCACCACAGCATCCCATGTGATTTCGGGCAATACGACTTGGGTCAGAACTTCATGACGCGGAATATCGGGAAGACGGTCATCAGGGGCCCAAAAGGGGGACCCACGGATCATGGTCAGAATCTGGGCTTTTCGTAACGATCTGAGGTCTGGGTTGACGACGGGCTTTCCACGGCCTCTGAGGGTCTTTCCCTGCATGGCCGGTTTGTAATCCTGCCAGAGAGTACGCAATGTTTCTCGCGATACCTGATTTCTCAAAACGGAAATTGCGACAGGTAAAAACTCTGTCTCTGGCATAACCCGTCTCAAGCGACCCAGGAGTTCGATATTTTCAGCGCCGCAAGCTGAAGTAAGCTCGGGGAATGGTTGGTCAGAAGCATGGCTGAGATACATACGCTCCAGTTCATTGTAGATCCGGACTGAGGAAAGAAAACGCCATAGGGAGGCGGGTTTAACCTTGGATTGCTCCGATATTCTTACGATCGCCTGGCGGACCGAACCAAACCGGGTCACCCAGACTTTTTGCTGGCTTCCCTTATGTAGCAAACGTCCAATACATACCCAATCACGATCGACTTGTGAGAGAAGCTGGAGAACTTCTTCAAAAATATTAGTAGTCATGTTGCTAGACTATCATTGTTGGGGATACAATACAACCACACTACGCGGCGAGGGCGAGAGAAGTCAGGGGCTTGCGCCACTAAAGGTTTCTATTGCTCTAGCCAATGGACTATATAGACGTTACTCATGAGGTTTGGTGACTTCAGGGTCGCCCTGATCGATAAGCGGACAGGCAGGTAACCATAGGAAAGGCGGACATATGGACAAAGAAAGTATCGAATTATGGATGGCAACAAAACAGTGTGTTGCAGGATCTACCCGTGAAAATGGGATTTTGGTTCCCGAAAAATGTATGGAGGGTGAAGGTGTTGTGGAAAAAATAAAAGATGATTTTGCGGCTGTTAAGCCGCAGGTTCACAAGACCAGAACCAGAAATTCCTCCCAACGACTTGTCCAGGTATTCGATATGCAATCCATCGAGGCGGCTCGTCGGCGACTCAAGAATGCTGATAGAGATCAAAGGATGCGCTTAATCCCAGAGATCGAGAGGGCCGAACAAAATGAAGGCAAGAGAGAAATTCCGAAATTTGGAAAGATGGCGAAGGTATTGGAAGACCTTGAGGTTGTTTTCCCGAACTTTTCTGAGGCGCTTTCGGAGATTGAATCTGCCCTTGCGTTGGCTACGGCTCGTCGGCCAGCCGATTTTCATATTTCGCCGATTTTGATGAATGGTGTGCCTGGTATCGGCAAGACAGCTTTTGCGCAAAGATTGGCAGATGGTTTTGGATTGCCATTTGTCAAGATTAGCGCAGGAGGATTGCAGCATGCCGCAGCGATTGTGGGGACTTCGTCTTATTGGGCAAACACCGCACCTGGCAATATCTTTAACCTGTTATCAGGCGGGAAGTATGCCACCGGGGTCGTTCTTCTTGACGAAATCGATAAGTTGGATCCGTCTACGCACTACGGAATTCTGGGCGCTCTTCTTGAACTGCTTGAGCCTGAATCGGCGCGCATCTTCAAAGACGTATCGATGGATGTTGTTTTTGATGCATCACATCTGATTATTCTGATGACGAGTAATGAGAGAGATACGATTGATGAGGCATTGTTGTCCCGGGCGAGGATTATTGAGGTTAGGCAACCAGATTTCGAGCAGCGTGTGGCCATCATGAATCGCTGGATTATGGGGATTACCAGGGAAATACGGAAAAAGATCAAACCTGAAGCCAACCCACGGGATGTCGAGACACTGGCCAATAGCACCGCCGATTTGAGGGTCCTGCACAGAGCCATCATCTCATCTTATGGGCGTGCATTGAAGGAAGGGTCCACAAAACTGGAAATCTGTATGGATTTTTTACAGCCACGACAACAACATCGTCCTATCGGATTCGTCCGCTAGTAATGGGATCAGTGGGCACCAGTTGATATGTCGTAGAGACCTAAATCCTCGAGATATGTTTTATACGAACACAGTCATGAGAACCAGGGTTTTATGCAGGGTTGGTTAACGAGATAGCTATTGTGAGAATTAGATAACAGATCACGAGGTTGCGGAAAATGATTTTGTTCCTGGATTTTGATGGGGTATTGCATCCCAATGAAGTCACCCACTACCAGAAGCGCGGCATAGTTCTTGAGTGTGATGGGCATACGCTCTTTGAGCATGCCGATACCCTTGTGGAAATTCTGTCACCCTATCCACAGGTAAAGATTGTTTTATCCACGTCCTGGGTGGCGGCACTGGGATTTGATAGAGCAAAAAGCTATTTGCCAGAAAACCTGAAAAACAGGGTCATCGGGGCAACTTATCACAGCGCCCTGAGTGCTCGCGAGTGGTGGTGGAGTATGACGAGGTACGGGCAAATCGCCCGTTACGTTCAAAGGCATCACCTTTTACGGTGGATCGCGGTTGATGATAACGATGAAGGGTGGCCAGAAGACCAGCGCAATCATCTGGTCTGTACAAACGAATGGGCTGGGTTAGGTCAGCCGGCGGTGCAGTTAAGCCTTACAGAGAAACTCGGGGTGATGGCAATGTCTTAATCATTAACATGGAGACATCGATGATCCAAAGGTTATGTGGCATGAACAAAGGAGAAAAGTCGTGATTTACTTTTTGGGGGATGTCCATGGTCGCTTTGACCATGTAATCCGGGCTGTACTAAGAGATCGACCTGATGGAATTGTCTTTTTGGGGGACATCGAAGCTCAGCAACCTCTGGATCTGGAGCTCGAACCCATCCTGAAATGTACGGATATCTGGTGGATTCCTGGCAATCATGACACTGATCATCAACGAAACTATGATCATCTGTATGGTTCAACTTTGGCAAACAAAAATCTTCATGGGCGTGTGGGGGAAATCGCCGGGCAACGCGTGGCAGGACTTGGAGGAATCTTTCGAGGCGAGATTTGGTACCCCGATTCCCCCGATGCTCCTGTGAATTATGAACGATATGATGATTACCTGGAAAACTCAGAACCCGGGCGAATTCAAGCGTCACTGCAGCATCGCGCTTTACGGCAGGGTGAGATGACTGAGGTGAAGGCAACTGGGAAGCTCCTCACCCATCGTTCGTCGATTTATTTCGCTGACTGGCTGGAACTGCAAGGGCAACAGACCGATATTCTGGTAACCCACGAAGCTCCGTCATGCCACCACAATGGTTTCAAGGCACTTGATGAACTGGCGCGCGCAATGAAAGTGAAGAAGGTCTTTCACGGTCATCACCATGATCGGCGCGATTATCGCCCAGTTTGGGAACGGCTAGGGTTTGAAGCTTACGGTGTTGGGCTTCGGGGGATTACAGACCAGGATGGGAATGTGGTACGTGCCGGCGAACTGGACCATGAGCGATTGTAACCAAGGTTCAAAGTGTTTTGCATTGTGGTATGACGTACCAATACCAATGCGATTCGTCTGGAGGAAAACGTGGCGCTGAGACAAGTGGTATTTATGGGAAGAATCGAGGCGGAAAAGGAGTCTTCTCGCAGCAATTGGGCTGTGATATCCATCACTGAACCCGACACTGAACCTGCTCACCTGAAAACAGGGTGGCACGCCGTTTTACGCCAAGAGTTTCACGATGTTGACTACTCGGATGCTTCAGACCCTTATACCCTGTTTTCTGAGCATCAGGCTCGAGAATTGGTCACGTTCCTTACCAAGGTTGAAGCCGAAGGAGTCGAGGGGATTCTGGTTCATTGTAAGGCGGGCATCAGCCGGAGTGCCGCTGTAGCAAGATGGATCGCTTTCGGATATGGCTTGCCATTTGTTGAGAACTACAGTCTGTACAACCGGCATATTTTTAGGCTGTTGATTCAAGTGGAAAAGCAACAAGGATAACAGGTACGATTTTTTGCATGGGACAGGAAAAATGTTAACCAACATCTCTTTGCTAGACTCCATCGAACTCGCTCTGCTTACAGAAATGAGTGGTGAAAACCTGAAAAATCTCACATTCAAAAAACATGTAAGTGAGAAGCTGACGAAAAAGAAATTGTTGAATTCATGGCGGACAACACTAGATATTGTTAATGATGTAACTGATGGGGTCCATTTAGATAATGGAGAAAAGCGATATTTGACAACAAAACTTAAAACAGCACTCGAACAGCTTATTAAAAAAGTTGACACAACCAAGATTGCCAGATCAAAAAAAAATACAAGCGGAATTGTTTTTGGGAGAGTTTCAATATCTAAAATAATCTCTGAATACTGGAGTCCAGTATTCAATGAAGCCGTTCCAGAGAGTTCATATTCTTATTGGTTTCTTCAACGTTACGGCACATCAATGTCACTCTCATTTGCAGATCATGTGCAAAATTTTGACGGTTTGAATGAATATGCGGATCTCATTCTTCGGGCACGAGATGCAATCAAAATTAATGCAGGTGATAACTATTCAGAGCTTATGTATCAAGGTGAATGCTTGGATGTAACGGCATCAATCATCAAGGGTGTGGTGAGAGCATTTGATCAATGCTGCTGGTGTAATATTTGTTTCAGACGTTCGGCAGCAGGGCGGAAATATTGCCGCGAACATAAGCGGACTGAAGATATTGGGCCCGGGGTAACCGAAAAGGGAAAGAGTACCCAAAAAGGTTTAACGGACCAGACACTAGGGTTACTTTGTTTATATCGGCTTAGGCGTAACCTCTTGAAAGAGTCTTTTCATTGTTCATTGGGCCCGGAATCTATTCCTTCTGAAATTACGATTAATTGGCGATCAATTAATCTTTCACCGCCAATTAATATATTCATTGAAAACTTTGAGGACGATTGCTATTGGGAAAACAGCAAATCTCAATGGGATGCGTTGTTTGAATTAATGCCTTTTCTAAGAGAGAAGCTGAACAACAATCCATCCAGTTATTCATCATGGAAATTATTTTTATCCGCTTTTTTAAAATCAATACAAGATTTAGACGAGAAAACGATGCATCCATTGTGGGTGCTTCATATTGTGGTTATTGCGGAACGGTGGTTTGAAGTTGATTCTAAGAATGTTGATCGTAGAAGAACCAATACAGCCGTGTCGATCAAAGAGTTACTCAATAAGGGAATGAAGCAAACGGAAATTGCGAAACAGCTTGGTATTACTCCAGCAGCGGTCAGTAAATCCATCAAACAGATGAAGCAAATTTGAACTGTAACGGAGGATCCTGCGGACAACCTTGCGACATATGTCGCAACTGTCTCAACTGTCAATGTCGCAGAGAAGAAATCTGATGCCGTCGTGCACGGCCAGACCAGAGTCTAATCATCAGCATCACGCACCTCCTATAAAACGGGCCCAATGTTCCATCATGGATCGCCGTTGTTCCAGTAAATCCGTTCGGTGGTAGGCGGCCTCCACTTTATTGGCTACAGTATGCGAGAGTGCTCTTTCGGCCAAATCCCGCGCATAACCGTTTTCACTCGCCCAGTCCCTAAAACTGGAGCGAAATCCATGAGCGGTTGCAACTCGTAATGGATCGCTGCTTGGGGCCTTGATGCGGCGCAAAAAACTGGTTATCGCCATGTCAGATAACTGAACCTGATCACGAGGAGAAGGAAAAACCCAATGATCGTGCATGCCCTGCTGTTGCATCAATATTTCTATGGCGCGTTGCGAAAGCGGTACCCGATGTGAAACTTCGGCTTTCATTCGCGCTGCTGGTATTGTCCAAATTGCATTTTCCCAGTCCACCTCATCCCACGTCATTCCCCTGGCCTCTCCTGATCGACAAGCAGTCAGCATCAGAAATTCAAGAATGGATCGGGTTACATCAATATTTTCAGCATGCATATGTTTTGACATAAACCCAGGGATTATTCGCCAAGGCATGGCTGGTTGGTGTTCCTGCCTGACTGCTTTGCTGGGTTGTTGTGGCAGAAGGTGATTGACAACATCTACCGGATTCGAGGAACAGTACTCATGTGCCCATGACCACGCCATGACTGCATGAATTCTCTGCTTGATTCGACCAGAGGTTTCCGGAATGGTCAACCAGATCGGCCTTAGCACGGAAGCAATGTGCGCTGGTGTGATTTTATCCACTGGTATTGCACCAATCTTCGGAAAAACATATTCAATCAGTGTATTGATCCACTGGTTTTGGTGTTTGGGATTCTTCCAGCCAGGTGCAAGCGTTTGATGAACCTGCCTGGCAGCCTCTTCAAAGCGGGGAATCCTGCTTTTAACCAATAGGTTGTTTGCCTGTTTTTTCTCCAGAGGATCAGTGCCTGATGTCAAATCTTCACGGTGCGTGGCAGCGATTTTTGCTACTTCGGCAATACTGGTGTCTGGATAAGTCCCCAACCCCATATTGCGTCGCTTGCCAGTTACAGGGCTGACGTAACGAAGTACCCATTTGCCATGGCCAATCCGAGAACCGGGATGCAATGTCAGACCTGGTATACCGCCGTGGGCAGCAGGCTTTGTGCCAGGCTTGATGTGACGTGCTTTCGTATCGGTCAGGATTGCCATGCTCAAATCCCCTAGGTGAAGAGTTACAGTATGCCATCCAGTATGCCATTTTTTTGTGGCTTTAAAAGAGCAAAAAAAGACTTTGCGGAACAATAATCCATGTATTTATATGTTTATTAACGTGAAAAATGCAATTTAAAGGACTTCTTCGAACCTTAAAAAATCGTATTACGGCGGACACCCTCTCCGCCATTAAGTTATGATAAATCACTAAAAAATAAACAACATAAATATATATAATTTAATTCAGT
>JAEHJW020004625.1_pt1 | contig 34600 bp, 46 predicted proteins | sample 9271431 | NCBI WGS metagenome assembly JAEHJW02 | reverse complement strand
AAAACGCGTTAGTGAGGTACATATTTATCACTCCTCTTTAGTTGATGATTCTATATTACAGTGTTATATTATATTTTGCAATAGGTATCGGATCTTTTTTGTATTTTTTTGCGGGGGGAAAAAAAGAACCATGGCTATACATGCGCCATGGTTCGAACGAGTACCCAGAAAAGATCCAGAAAAATCATGAATCCAATTAGTGATGGTGCCAGAAGAAGAAGTCTCATATAGACTCTTCCACATATAACATATCTGGGTAAAAGAGAAGGCTACCACCATTTTTGAGGACCACACTTATACGCTGCGGTCCTTTGGTAGCCTCTACCAGAGAGTCCACCTCCCAATGACGATCTGCTACAAATTTTTTAACATTTCCTTGCGATAGTTCCCATGGTTCGAATCCGTGGGATACCATCATGCCATTTTTGTTGAAAAGCATTATTCCGACTCCTCTAATCTGCATAAAAATCATCTCCTATCTAGATTATGATTCTATATTACATCATTGTACGATAGAATTCAACCTCTACAAAAAAAACAAGCCAGCTTTTTTTTGCTGGCTTGTTCGGGGAAAAGGTAACTTCTTAACTATAATGCTCAATCCAGTCATCCATGCATTCAAAGTCATATGTCTTTCCTGGATAATCATCTGAATCCGTACCATGCGTATCATCCCCTTATCACATTTGTTTGATTCTATATTACACCTTTGGATAACAAAATGGAATGGATGTAGAAAAAAATTTCTCTGCCGGCATGGTGATATCTCCGGACCACGCGCTGGCAGCCATAGTGATATCTCCGGACCACGTGCTGGCAGCCATGCTTATCCACGTGCTGGCAGCCATATTCATCCACTTCATCCACGCAGCAGAAAGATGACAATCCTAGGGCACTGTTCGCTGCCACACGGAGGGAGGAAGGCCCATTTTCACACGCGCCCCATTTTGGATTCCGTGTCCAACAATTCGGACAATACCGGAACTGGAAACCCAACGGGGGGATTCAGCGGGGGCTTTCCCGTCTCACGCGGGGGGATATCTAAATGGGAATAGGGATTGACACATTGGGAATGGGGAATATATAATAACGGGGAAGGAGGGGGGGAATCCCCCCGCGGCGTCGTGGACTACCGCCATCACCACAGCGGGGAACACCCCCATTGAATCGGATCCCACGCCGTTTAATAACCGCTATCGCATGCAACGGGGCGCGACGGGAGTGTGGGAATTGATGAATTGGTGGGAACCCGCCGGGGACACCACCTGGCAGCCCTTAGCGTACTGGAGTGGGGCGATTGTTACGTTGCCCTGGCGTGTTGTTGCACCCCGGATTTGGAACCTCACGATTGCCCCCTAAGCGCGGGGAACCCCCCAAAGACGACTTATTTTATCTAAAGGATGGACGTGTGACGATGTATCGGGTCGGCAGTTTATTTACAGGCATTGGCGGCATTGATCTCGCGTTTGAACAAGCCGGATTTACCATCGCGTGGCAAGTGGAAATTGATCCCGTCGCGCAATCGGTACTTGCTCGGCATTGGCCGGATGTGCCCCGTTATGGGGATATCACGACGGTAGATCCCACTGATCTAGAGCCGGTGGATGTGATTACGTTTGGGAGTCCCTGTTTCCCAGCGGGAACTCTCGTCTTAACGGAGAGGGGGTATCGCCCAATAGAGACTATTCGCGTAGGCGACCGTGTGTTGACTCATCGGAATCGGTGGCAACCGGTTGTAGCCACCGGACAGCGGGTTAGTGATACGGTGGTGCTCAAAGGACAAGGACATTTTGGAATAGAATCCACGAAAGATCATCCATTTTGGAGTGCGGATATCAAAAGGCAGTATCCTACGTATTCAACAGGGAAACGGGGAACTATTCGAACTTTAACAGCCCCGGAGTGGCGGCCTGCCGCAGAGATGCCGGGGCATTTGTGGGCGACGCCTACGCAAGTCGAGGCGTTACCGATTCCCCCTATAGAGCGTTTGACGGATAAATATGGAGACTCACCTGTGTTCACCCCAGATTTTTGGTGGATGGTGGGACGGTGGTTAGGCGATGGTTGGGTTCGTGTCGGACAACGGCCAGGGCGTCCGAGTGGAGAAACGTGGGGAACAATTTTTATCGGAGACGCTTATACCCAACGTGAAGTTTTGCGAGAACGATTAAACCGAGTGATCAAAGGATGGAAGGAAATTGAAGAACGGACGATTGTGAAATTTAAGTTGGAGCGCAAAGCATTAGCAAATTGGTTGGAGACTCATTTTGGGGCAGGGGCAAAGGAAAAACGGCTACCAGGATGGGCTTTTGGGATGGCTAAAGAGGATCGACAGGCTTTATTGGAGGGATATTTATCCTCTGATGGATATCACCGTAAACCGAACGAATGGCGGGTAAATACTGTGAGTAAACAATTAGCTCTAGGAATGCGTCTTCTTGGTGAAACGTTGGGGTATGTGACAAGTTTGTGGTTTACTCCGGTGGCTACCACAAAAGTAATTGAGGGAAGAGTGGTAAATCAATCTTCGTATTATTCTCTGGCGTTTCGCCAAGGGGATCGAGAAAATGGATTACGTAACGAGACGCACCATTGGTATTCAGTAAAACAGGTGCAATCAGGGAAAGTGTCTGTGAAAGTTTTTAATTTAGAAGTAGCAGAAGATAATACGTATGTTGTGGAAAACATCGTAGTCCATAATTGCCAGGATCTGTCTATCGCCGGAAAACGAGCCGGGTTGTCGGGCGAAAGGAGCAATTTATTCTATGAAGCGATCCGCCTTATCACCGCACTACGCCCAGCATTTGCTGTATGGGAAAACGTCCCCGGAGCTTTTTCCTCGAATGCTGGACGAGATTTTGCCGCAGTCCTCGCCGCATTTCGCGACAGCGGGGTACGTGAATGCGCGTGGCGAGTATTGGATGCACAATATTTCGGAGTCCCCCAACGTCGCCGTCGTGTCTTCCTTGTCGCAGATTATCGAGGCGACCGCGCCACGCAAATATTATTTGAGCCCCAAAGCCTGTCAGGGGATTCTGCGCCGCGCTCAAACGCGGGGCGTGTCATTGCCTCCCTCCTTGCAAGCGGCGCTGGAACAAGTCGCCCAGCAGGACTCGCCAGCGAACCCGATTTCTTGATTGTGGCGGAGGATTCCGCCTCCGCTGATGCCGTGGCAGAGGAATCCCCGCAGGTGTTTGGGGTGGGTGGGGCGTCTTCGGTGACCCATGCCATTCGATCCCAAGCCTCACGAAATTTCGTGAACCCGATCATGGTTTCCGTGGCCGAGAAAGCGAATACTGTCACGACAGATGCTCAGTGTGATCGTGAGGGGGAAGAAGCCCATTTGATTGTGATTCAAGACGCCCGAGACCTGACCACGAAACAGCAAAACGGGATTATTCAAAATATGCAAGTACGGCGTCTTATGCCCGTGGAAACGGAACGCTTGCAGGGCTTGCCGGATGATTGGACACGGTGGGGAGCGGACGGCACCGAAATTGCGGATACCCCTCGATATCGAATGATCGGGAATAGTGTCGCAGTACCTGTATTGCGATGGATTGCGCAACGGATGATGGGGACACTAAGGTCTTCGGATCCCCCCGAGGAAGGGGGGATATGATGCATCTCTATGTCGCGGGACCGATGACGGGCTATCCGGAGTGGAATGCCCCCGCGTTTACCGCAGCGCGAGATCAGTTGCAGGCCGCCGGCTATACCGTGACCATTCCGTTAGAGATTGTGCCGGTGGATTCCCCCGCGGCGATTCCGCCGTGGGAAGAGTGTCTTCGGCGCGATTTGAAAGTCTTGCTGGATTGTGACGGCGTGGCGGTCTTGTCGGGGTGGGATCAGTCGCGGGGGGCGCGGCTCGAAGTGTATGTGGCGAATAGGGTGGGGTTGCCCGTGAAAACGGTCGCGGCATGGCTTGGACCCCCCGCCGACGCTGATCCCGAAAAAAAGATCCCTGGTTCGTCTTGACGGAAGGGGGATTCTTTTTTATACTCAACATAACGGAGGTGTGTGTTTCATGGCTTGTCATGAGTTGAAGATTTGGCCGGAATATTTCGAGGCAGTTGTATCAGGGAACAAAACCGTGGAATTGCGACAAGAGGACGACTATCAATTCGCAGTGGGAGACGGCTTAATTTTACGCGAATGGGATCTTCAGCGCTTGCCCGAATCTGTGCAGATGTATTGGTCTGGTTTAATTCGATTAAGTGATGCCGTTCGGTCCCGCTTTGAGCTACAGGGCTATACTGGGCGGCAATGTCGTGTGCGGATTACGCATGTGCTACGAGATTCCGAAGGTCGGTGGTTGCAACCCGGGGTGGTGGCGTTGAGTATTGTCCGGGTACCCAAGATCGAATGCGGGGAGGAAGTATGAAATGAGTCGATATACAGCGTATTACTTCCGATTAGTGGAACCTACAGGCCAATGGACCCACACCGATGCAAAAACGATAAAAAATACCGACGGATGGACACAAGATGCGCGGGCGGTATTTGAGGATTTTCAGGCGGCTGTGGCGATGGGATTTAGGCCGTACCTCGATATCAAAATGATGCAAGAAGAGCGGTTTGCGTTTGAGCAGGCGACGCAAATGATTCAGGAGGACGGGATTTATTTGTTGGACGAAGATGAAGCACCTAATTAAGGAGGAATCAATCCCATGCCGCAGATTTATCATTCACCCGTTTGGATTCCTTCAGATGATAGTCTGTTGCGTTTCTTCGAATTCTTACCCGCCTATCGTCGCTGGGATCAGCTGGAGGATAAACCAGATGTGTTTCCGGGGATGAAGATGCGCTTTGCGGTGGCGGGTAAAAAAGGGGTCGTGTCGTTTACCATTGCGACCGAGTGGTATACCCGGCCGGTGGTGGAGTGGTATCAGGAATGGCGTGCTCAGAATGGTTCAGCGGGTGCTTCGTGGAGTTTCCACCTGTATCAGGCCATTCCTGTGGGACTGGGGTATCACACCTTTACTCCGCAGTATCTGCATCATCCGGCGCATTCCAATTGTGAGTTTCTAAAGGAAGCTACGTGTTATTGTGATACATCCTTCCGTGAAGCGAAAACCGTTTATTGGGATTTTGTGGACCGCGGTGAATCGATGGTCTGGACGGCCTTGGAGGCTCGGGTCAATCAGACCCTCCAGGCCTTGGCAAAAATCCAAAAACGGGCACCGATCACCCATCTGACCGTTGAACATGTCAAATTCGACACACAAAAAATGGAGAATCCTGAAATCTCGGGAGTGGAGTATCAGCAAGGGACGCTTCTCGGCTATGAAGTCCGGGAATATCTGCTGGAGAAGTGGGGACGGTGCTGCGTCTACTGTGGAGCAACGAATGTGCCATTAGAGGTGGAGCACATCATTCCGAAAAGCCGGCAGGGTAGCAATCGAATAAGTAATCTCACGCTGGCCTGCCACGCCTGCAATCAGGCGAAAGATCAGCAAACAGCCGAAGAATTTGGCTATCCCGAGACCCAGGCCCAAGCGCGGAAACCCTTGCGGGACGCCGCGATGATGAATGCCACGCGCTGGCGGCTCTATGAACAGTTAAAAGCCACCGGTCTGCCGGTGGAAGGTGGCTCGGGTGCTCGGACGAAGATGCAGCGCCTGGCCCACGGTTTGCCCAAAGAGCACTACTATGACGCCCTCTGCGTAGGAAAAAGCACCCCGGAGCAATTCACCCAGATGCCGGCTTATGTGCAGGTTTGGGCCGCCAAGGGGCGCGGGAATAGACAACGCTGTCGAACAGACAAAAACGGGTTTCCCATCCGGCACTTATCTCGGCAGAAAAACCCCTGGGGGTTCCAAACCGGGGATCTCGTCCAAGCGACGATTCCTCGGGGCAAATATACGGGCACCTGGACCGGTCGAGCGACCGTGAAAGTCAGTGGACAAATCCGCATCGAAACGCCTAGCGAGGTACATCCGACGACCTCATATCGGCATTGTCGGGTGCTACAACGCGGGGATGGCTGGGTCTATACGCAAAAACCGGTAAATCAAGAAAGGGGGCAGGCGGCTTCCTCCCCGGCCTGAAGGCCGGAGTTTCCGCCGCCGAATTCTGATGATGGGCATATATTATGACAGGGGGCAGAACATACATGCAATATGACGTTGAGAAAGTTAATAAAGTATAGGGGGAATATCACATGTTTGAGGTCACATGTTTGACGTGTCGTCAGGTGAGGAAAATCGAAAAGCTTCCTGATCCTCTTATTATTGGGTTGACGTACGGGGTTATTATCAAAATGCCTTGTGGACATGGACAATTTGTAGGAACGGCTCCCATGATGATAGCAGAAGTATTAACCGACTACCAATTGTATCGATGGGAGTGGATGGATCAGGTCTATTTGACGGCGTTGAGCACGCTACACCAATATGCTGAAACTACTCCGTATCCAACAAGGCCGCTGTGGGATCCCCCGCCGTTATCCATCACGTGTGCGTGTGGCACGCAGATTGAATTGAAAGGGAGTACCGGTTTGGAGGACGTGGAGGACGGCAACGGATGGGAAGGGGAATGTCCCACGTGCGGATTAACCTTCACGGTGGCTGATCTCAAGAACCGACACCCGTATTCGCAAGGTCTCTGGACACCATTTGAAAAGGCAGTGCGGCGTTGGCAACGACATCGACCGACGGTGCCAGAGAGGAAATCGGTGGAAGTAACCGAGTTTCTCCGAGAGGTTTGTTGAGACAGGAGGGGGCGTTTATGTTGCAATATTGCAAGAAGGGGGATCACTATGCCTATCGGTTGCAGCGGAGAGAGTCGGATGGGCCGGGATCGACGTGGCAGGAGACCGGGTTTACCGGAATGATATTCTGGCGCACAACTGGCAGTTCGTCGGTGCTATGACGGAAGAAGGGGGTACGTATGGGGGATAAAGACATGACGTTCGCCGAAGCCGTGGCCGCGATGGATGCGGGGTATGTGGTGGAACGAGACGATGACAATACGGATGAGGGAGGGCTCACGCAGTGGCGCAAAGATTTTCATTCGATTCGTTATTTTCGGCGCTATCGTCAAAGAAATCGGGACAAGACCTGGGAATCTTGGATGGCGTGGGAATGCGCAGGGTTTGAATGGGATGATATCCATGCTATTGACTGGCGCGTTGTGGAGGAGGAAGCCTCTTCGATGACGGGAACGGAAGCGGTAACGGCGTTGGATGCCGGGTACATTATTGAGCGGTCTATGGGATCGCAGGATAAAGAGTTGTGTACGATACAGTATCGGATACGAGATAGGCACTATTTCATGCGGATCTTGGTAGCCGATGAAGGCTGGTCGTCAGGCTGGTCGGCGTGGCAAGAAACGGGCCTGTTTTATGATGATCTCCACGCCACGAATTGGCGCGTAGTGGAGGATTCCCTATGATTATGGCGATTGTGGAAGTGGGTATCTTTTCGGGATTAAGATTGGCATAAAGAAAGCCACATCAGGCGATAGACCATGCGTACTCTGCTGAACAGAGCGCCTTACGTCCCGTTAGCGGGACGGGGCTATCGCCGAGAGGTGACTCTACAGGAAATGTAGCATAGGGAAAACCCGAAGTCAAATCTGAGAAGGGATGCTGCGATGTTACGGGTACACGAGCGGGGGATCTCCCTGCATATGTTCAAATTAATGATCGATTTGGGATTTTGTTAAATGCCTATGGGTTAGATGTTCCAGCTGCTGCTGTGTTAATGGATGGGAACATTCATTGGGTTCCATGGCAGTATATTGTGCGCATGTGATAAGTCTTTTCATCAGATAGTTACGGTGCGGAAACCCCGTCCTTCAGGGCGGGGAGGAGCACCGTGTCCTCCTTTCGGGTTGACATATGGACTGAAATCGTCTATAATACAACCATGCAACTGACATTGACAGTCAAACTCCAACCGAATCCCGCTCAAGCCGCCTCGTTGTTGGCCACAATGGAGCGTTTCAACGCGGCCTGTAATGCGATTGCCGAGACCGCCTTTCGTGAACACACGGCGAGCCAGGTGAAATTACACCATTTGATGTACCGCGATGTCCGTGAACGCTTTGGGTTGTCGGCGCAAATGGCTGTGCGAGCCATCGGCAAAGTCGTGGAGGTGTACAAGCGGGACAAGTCGATTCAACCGACCTTTCGCCCACAGGGGGCCATCGTGTACGATGATCGCCTGCTGTCGTGGAAAGGCTTGGATCGCGTGTCGATCTTGACGGTGGAGGGGCGCATTATGGTGCCCGTCGTCATGGGAACCTACCACGCCCAACGCTTGCGTCGCGTTCGGGGACAAGCGGATCTGATCTACCGCGATGGTCAGTTCTATTTGGCCGTTGTCGTGGATGTGCCCGAACCACCTCCGCTTAAGCCTGATGACTGGTTGGGCGTCGATCTGGGCATCGTGAACCTCGCCGCCGATTCGGATGGCGAGACGTATTCGGGCGGGCAGATCAATGGCCTCCGTAAACGTCATGCCAAACTGCGCCAACGGTTGCAAAAGAAGGGCACGAAATCGGCTAAACGCCTGCTGAAGAAACGCCGTCGCAAGGAACAACGTGTTGCCACGAATGAGAACCACCGCATTGCCAAACAGGTGGTGACGCATGCCCAAGACACCGGGCGCGGGATTGCCCTGGAAGATTTGACGGGCATCCGCGACAGGATAACGGTTCACAAGGCGCAGCGTCGTCGCCAGCACAGTTGGGCATTCTATCAATTGCGCACGTTTATTACGTACAAGGCGAAACTGGCGGGTGTTCCCGTCGCGTTGGTCGATCCGCGCAATACCTCCCGCACCTGCCCCCAATGTGGATTGATTGATCCCCATAATCGTCCAACCCAAGCCTCCTTTCGGTGCATCGGCTGTGGCTTCGCTGGGCCTGCCGACACCATCGCTGCGGGCAATATTGCCCGTAGGGCGGCTGTCAACCCGCCGCACGCGGGGCCTCTTCTGGAGGCACCTGCAAGCTTCGCCCTTTAGGGCGGGGTCGTTGACATCGCATGTTTGACGAGAGCGAATGGGATTCGTTTCTTGCAATCTGGCACGCGGCGGGGTATGTGGTTGTTGCGGTGGAGCAACATCCCTCTTCGGTGTTACTGCCAATGGTGGATCTCCCTCGCGACATGGTGTGTGTGGTAGGGAATGAAAGCGGGGGGATTCCCCCGCGGATTTTAGTCACCGTGGATCAGATTGTCGAAATTCCGCAATGGGGGTTGGTGGCGTCATTGAATGTGGCGACCAGTGCAGCGTTGGTGGCGTATCATTGGGCGGTGACTCACGCGGACATGATTCCCCGTTCAGTAAATGCTATCCGAAAATACGCGGGGATCCAACATCCATTCACAAGGGTTGACACTCTTCACGCCTCAATGAGGGGAAATTGGGGATGAAGAAGAATAGGCTATCAAACTTGACAAAAGGGGGTTGTGGAAGTATTTTAGAGGAAGGGGGGATCCCCCCGCTGATATAGGAAAGGAAAGGTAGAATGGAGACCACATCACGGGTATGGGCTGTGGGAGATTGGGGGGAATGGATGGATTCTCACGGGGAATTGATTCCGGTGGAAGTCATCCAGATTTATCATCCGCCTGATCAAGCCCGGCCTGTTTATTGTGTGGCGACGCATCGTGTACCACAAGCGCAATGGGGCGGGAATGGGGTAGATTTACCGGTGCATTGGATAACTCAGGATGATTTAAGGGAATCCCCTTGATGGAGAAAAGGACGCAAGAAATTTCTCAGAAAATAAGCCGGGGAGATGGTGGTTCGCGGGGGAGAACCCTTTGGGATTGATGAAAGGAACGATCTTGATGGGAATGGGATGGATCAAAACACTTCGGCGGGATGACACCAAAGTCTGGGATCGCATGGAGTTCTTGCGCACCCACACACAACAACTTCTGGGGCGCTATCGGCAATTAACTCAGGAACCCTATCTCACTGGCGAGGCATGGAGCAAGTGCCGAGACAAGTGAGTTCAGCAACCTATTGTCTCTTGGTAGGAGATGCGTTGGAACAATTGCGGACATTGCCGGATGGGAGTGTGCATTGTGTGGTGACGAGTCCACCGTATTATGGATTGCGCGATTATGGCGTAGATGGACAGATCGGTTTGGAACCCACGCCGTCAGCGTATGTAGAACGTATTGCGATGATCTTTCGCGAAATAAAACGTGTGCTGCGGGAGGATGGGACGGTGTGGCTGAATTTGGAGGATAGTTATGTGGGCACTGGGGACAAAGGATCTTATCGTAATTCGAAATATGTCGAAGGACGCAATGGACAAGCTACGGCGAGAAATCGCAAAGTGGAGGGGTTGGTACCTAAAAACCTTATGGGTATTCCGTGGCGCGTGGCATTTGCTTTGCAATCTGATGGATGGATCTTGCGAAGTGATATCATATGGGCCAAAGATTCCCCGATGCCCGAAAGTGTCAAGGATCGCCCAACGCGCAGTCACGAATACATCTTCCTGTTCAGTAAGAAAGCGCGGTATTACTACAATGCCCAAGCCATTGCGTAACCTGCAGGCGGCGACAACGGGAGCTACTTTGATCGTGGCAAGACGGTGTTGCATCCCAACCAGGGTGCGGACAAGCGCGACAAGCAGGCCCGAGTTGGCAAACGGCAATACACCGGATTTAATGCGCGATGGGCTGAGCGAGAGATCCCGACGCTTACCCGCAATCGACGTGACGTGTGGCATATCAACACGACCGGATACTCTGAAGCCCACTTTGCCGTGTGGCCCGAGAAACTGGTCGAACCCATGATCCTCGCAGGCTGTCCCGAAGGTGGCATGGTCTTGGACCCCTTCGCGGGATCGGGCACAACCTTGGCCGTGGCGAATCGGTTGGGGCGTCATGCAGTCGGGATTGAACTTAACCCGTCTTATGCAGTTTTGGTCCATAAGCGTTGCCAGCAATCGGGATTCGTATTTAGAGAGGAGATACTGTGAATACGCACACCTTGTTTTCGTCCGTCAAGCAGGATTGGACGACGCCGCGGCAACTGTTGCAATTATGCGATGCGTGGGGATCGAATGCAGCCCCGGAGGAAGGAGAGAATAAGGCATGTGCCACAAACGAAACCCCCTAACCTGGCATGATTGCGCCGTGGGCAGTCCGCTGTATTTTGTCGGAATGGCAGTTCTGGCGTTTAGTGCGGGTCTCTGGGATGTGGCGGGAGGCGTGAAGATCGTGCATCCGTGGCTTGTGGTGGCCGGAGTAGGGTGTTGGGCGTTGGGCGGGATAGCCGTGTGGTATATTCCCCGCGCCAAGGCGATTCAGCGGCATTTCCGGGAAGAGGAGGAGGAAGACTCATGACACTACGGCAAATTACGTGGCGGGGATTAGGATTGGTGGGAGGGATTATCGGGGGGATGGTGTGGTTTCTCCCCGCGATTCCCTCGACGGCTAGTTGGGGGAATGGGGTCGGATTGGGCGTGATGAGCGCGGGACTTTTTGGCCTCGGCTATCTCGGCGGTTTGCTGGAAGGCATACGACGGGGGAAACGATTATGATAACTACTGCGTGCGTGGGTGATTGGGTCGTATGGACGGATTGGGTCACGTGATCTCTCGGCGAACCGGAGATCCCGGTATTAGTGCCTGTGCGCATTGAGCAAGTGTATCAACCGGCAGGCCAAGCCGGACCCGTGTTTCAGATTAGTACGGAACGGACACCGGCGGGGCAATCGATGATGAATGGGTTTCGCCATAATGCCTTACCCTTGCGGTGGGTGGGGGCAGATGATCTCTCTCTGCTGCCCCAAGCGTGGCAAGATCCTCATAAGTCAAGGCAGATTGCCAAAGCCTATCATCCGCGTGTCTATAATCCTTACGATCCACTCGAAACGGGAGTGGGGAACGTTCGCCCGCGGAATAACCACAAAAAAGGTGCATGCGTGCCATCTCATACATCCCCGGAAGATCAGATGGGACTCGATTTGATGGATGGACACGGGGAACCGCAGAAGGCATTAGATGAGGAGGACTAAAGAATGACCGAGCAAGACAAGCACACATTGAACGAACGGATTGCTCGCTTAGGTGAAGAGGCGGGACTGGCTTTTGACTTACTCTGGCAAGCGGCAGAAGCCTGTCCCCAAGGCCACACGAACCGCGAACCCGAATGCGGAGAATTAGATCTGCATATTGGCGATATTTGTTTTGACTGTCGAGATGAGGCAAATGTGTCGTGGAAGGAGCATCAAGAACATTGGGACGATCCCACCTGGCATCCCGAATGGCGGATAGGGAAAGCCCCCCGCGATTTCACCGATCCGGCGATATTGTGGCCCGTATGGGAGGCGTATGTGGAACATCCGCATGCGAATCTGGAATGGAACTGGTATCGGGTAGATGAGGGATGGTTAACCGAAGTCATAGACTATGTGCGGGATGAAGAGAGGCAGTGGAAGGGGGTCGGCGCAACCATCACCGAAGCGATGGCGCAGATTCTGCATCAGATGTTGGAAGACGCGGCGGGGGAAGACCCGGCATGAGCGATAAACTGCCGGAGCAGGTCTCCGATATTGATATTATTCGGATCATTCAAGGCGAAGGAAAACGGTGCTACTGCCATTCTCCGCGCTTCGTACTGAGGGAGGATACCCGGACCGTCTACTGCCGCCAATGCGGGGCACAAATGGATGCGTATAGAGCGTTGGAGCGTTTGGCGCGGGGATGGGACGAAGTGAATGCGCAAGTGCACCGATTGCTAAAAGAACGGCAAGAATTACTAGATTGGCAACCCCATCGCATTCTTGTCAAAGAAATCAATGACACCCTGACCCATCGGGCCACGCAGAATATGATCCCCGTGTGTCCCCATTGCGGCGAGGGTATTGAATATCAGGAGTTGCTTCAAGGGGATGGGTGGATCGGGGTGTGGCCGCGCGGCAACGGGGCGCACGGGAATCTGCGCAGAAAGGAGGGCATTTCTCATGACGACTTGGCGCACGGAAATTACAACGGAAATGACTAACCAAGGCGAGACATGGAACGATGTGGTGGCATGTACGCTCACCGAGAAAGAACTTGATCGAAAGTTTGACAACGATTACGGCGCGGCAAAAGGGAAGTGGTTCACGCTCTGGACCACTCACCGGGTCTATTTTCCGGCTACCTATGACGGGTTGGAGTGGTGTGATAGTGTTAGTCGCAATCCCGATGGGAAACCGACCGGCCACGTGGGGGGATAAACCGATGAGTGTGCACGAATTAAAGATTTGGCCGGAGTATTTTCAAGCAGTTGTGGTGGGGGAGACAAATACCAGAAAGGATAGGATAAAACGATGACAATTCAAGGGTTTAAGGGATTTAATGAGGCGTTGCAATGTCAGGGGTTTCAATATGCGGTGGGCCAAACGTATGCCATCGATAAAAAACCTGTGCGGTGTACAGAAAATGGCTTTCATTTTTGTGAGTTCCCGTTTGATGTGTGGGGCTATTATTCCCCCGCGTTGAGTCGGTTTTGTGCGGTGACCGGCGACGGTGCGGTTGACTACGGGAATGATGATAGTAAAGTGGCCGTCTCGCAATTGCACATTGGCAGCGAGATTGGGTTACCGGGCCTGATTAATGCGGGGGTTAAAGTGATTCTGGAGCGCGTGAAATGGGAGACGCAAAAAGAGTCGAATACAGGTTATCGGAGCGCGGCGACCAATACGGGGAATGGGAGCGTGGCGACCAATACAGGGGTGCAGAGCGTGGCGACCAATACAGGGGAACAGAGCGTGGCGACCAATACAGGGGAACAGAGCGCGGCGACCAATACAGGGGAACAGAGCGCGGCGACCAATACGGGGTGGGGGAGTGCGGCGACCAATACGGGGGTGCAGAGCGCGGCGACCAATACAGGTTATCGGAGCGCGGCGACCAATACAGGTTATCGGAGCGCGGCGACCAATACGGGGTGGCGGAGCGCGGCGACCAATACGGGGTGGCGGAGCGCGGCGACCAATACAGGGGAACAGAGCGCGGCGACCAATACGGGGTGGCGGAGCGCGGCGACCAATACGGGGTATCGGAGCGCGGCGACCAATACGGGGAATCAGAGCGCGGCGACCAATACGGGGAATGGGAGCGTGGCGACCGTCGAAGGCCAAGAATCGGTGGCTTTGGCGATGGGATATCAGAGCCGGGCCAAAGGCGCATTGGGGTGTTGGCTGGTGTTGGCGGAATGGGATGCGGCGGGTAAACACATTCAGGATGTGCAATCGGTACGAGTGGATGGGGAACGGATTCAGGCCAACACGTGGTATCGGTTAAAGCAGGGTCAATTTGTGGTCGACGCGGGGGAGGAATAAAGATGACAACCGATATCGGATTTTGGTGGTGTGCCAGGTGGTTGCAACCTGGCGAGGTGGCATTAGGGGTTCAGACGCCGTGGGCGGGGGAAAAGAGGGATTAAGCTATGGGAACTGATACCACCATCACGATTCCCGTACCGGAACGTGTCTTTCAGGATCCGGATTTGTTCCGGTCTTATCTGACCGAATATATTCTGCTAGATCTGCGCTTGCAGTTGGAGGAAGCCAGAAAACAGGCCGGATTGACGGAGAAGGCCCTCGCGCGGAAATTGCATTGGAAAGTCAGGAAAATTCGGCAGTGCGAAACAGATTGGGACACTTCCGTCACGTTGGAGGACTATATCCGCTGGCTGGTGGCGTGTGGGGTACTCCCTGTGCCGGGTGATCTGATAGCGCTGGAGCATATCCGGGCGCAGAGTTGCCGAGTACTGGAGTCTCCACAGACATTGGGCCTCGTAGACGATTCTTAAGAACTTATGCGCAGAAAAGGCGCAAAAGTGATGACACAAAGACACCGATATGATACAATGCGCCTAAGAGGTGACAAAGTGAAAAACACGGACGGCCGCCTTGACCCTACTCTCAGTATTACCCAACCCGATCAATTCCAACCCGGCGAGACCTGCGCGGTGTTTGCGCAGTGCCGTAACGCGCCCGCGCAATGCTGGACGTGTGCGTGGCCGGAAGAGGCACTACGTCCAACGCAGTATCTGCCGCGCGATCCGAAGGTGGAGCATCCGCTGACCACGCAATTAAAGCAGGCAGTGGCCGCGCGGCGCAAGGCCGCGAAACGGAGTACCGCCGCACAGCAAGGACGCGCCAACCGACGAAAAGGCGTGACGCGGGAGCGCGAACTGGCGAAAGCGTTAGGCGGGACGCGGCAACCGCTCAGCGGGGCTTTGCGTGGGAATTTGAGCAATGATGTCGTGTTGCCGGATGGGCTGAACATTGAAGTGAAGAGTCGCGTGTCGGCTTTTAAATTGCTCTATCGGTGGATACTCGATGACGTGGAGCGACCGGATGCGGTGGCGCAGCAGTATAGCATTCCGCATACTACGGTCTCTTATTATCGGGGGAAGTGGGGACGACGCCAAGTCTCGGGCAATGCTTCTCCCCCGCCGCAGGAGCCCGTCGGGCCCGTCGAGTCGGAAGACCGACGCTGGCACGCAGCCTTTGGGGATGTGGCCTGGTGGCTGGCCCATTGGGGCGCCGAGACGGAAGAACCCGGCGCGTTGGCCCATGAAGTGCGGTTTCTCATCGGGCACCTACGCCGCACCTATGGCGTGGATGTACAGCAGGAAGGCAGGCGGGAGTCATGAGCACGATTACCCAAGGCAGCGGAGACTGGGCCGGACAAGGGACGCTGGATCAAGCGCGACATCGGCAACGGGTCAAAGAGGCGATTAAGGATCAACTGGCCGATATCGTCAGTCAGACGCCGATCATCTCAGGGGATCCGCAACAACCCGTCAAAGTACCGGTCAAGATTCTCGATTTGCCGCATTTTCGCCCGGCGCGGGATCCGCGTGATGATGGGGTAGGCATTGGACAAGGACCGAGTCGTCCGGGCGACGTGGTGGGTCAGCGACCGAAGCGGGGGGCGGGGGGTGGCCCGGGACAGCCGGGGACGCAGGAAGAAACCGTCACGCTGGAACTGAGTCTCGACGATCTCATGGCGTTGGTCTTTGAGGTGTTGGGTCTGCCGAACTTACGCGCTAAACGGCCGCCACAGCTTAGTGAAACGGACCTCGTGTGGAACACGCGGCAGCGCAAGGGGTCGATGGCGACGCTGGACAAGGCGGCGACGTTGCGCGAGGCCCTCGCCCGGTCCCTGGCCGCCGGGCAGCCCTTAAATTTCGCCCCGGATGATTTGCGCTATCGGGCGTTTACCGAAGAAGCGCGTCCGGTGACGAATGCTGTGATTTATCTGATTCGGGATCTGAGTTATTCGATGGAGGGCGACCGGACGTATTTGGCCCGGACGATGCTCTATTGGCTGGTGAAATGGGTCCAGTGGCAATATCCGCGCACGGTGTTAGAGTGGTGGGGCCATGACGTGGCTCCCGTCGATTTAGAGAATGAAGCGCAATTTTTTGCCGCGAACAAGCCGGGAGGAACCCTGGTCGTACCCACGTATACCCACTTGCAACAGCATATGCAGCAACATTATCCGCCGGGCAGTTATAACGTCTACGTGTTTCATGCCGCGGACGGGGAGATTGGCGATCCGCCGGGCGCGACGCGGAAACGCTGGAGTTCATGCAAGCCAAATGCCGTGCTCTCTATAACTGGCATCTGAGCCAACTGAAAGCGGGGGCAAAGTGGTCGCTGTATGATGCGAAGAAGACCCTACAACAGAGTCGCGCCGTGGATCCCGAGATCAATGCGGTCTATGGAAAACTGTTGCAAGAAATCTTCTTCCGTCTTGACGACGCCATGAAAGCCTTCTTCCGCCGTGTGAAAGCGGGTGAGACCCCGGGATTCCCGCGTTATCACCGTCGCCACAAATTCTTCACGCTCAAATATCCAGGGATGTATATCCGCATCGAAGGCAAAACCCTTATTCTTCCGACGGGTGGGCGTGGATCGCAGAAGCGATTGGCGGATGTTCGCGCCACTTTGACAGAAGTTCCTCCGATGCCTTTTCGGGAAGTCGCGATTACGAAAGATACGGAAGGCACCTACTACGCCACGTTTCTCCGAGACGTTAGCGAATCACCGAAGGCAGTGGATGATGGAAGCGCCATAGCCTATGACTTAGGGATTAAAACCCTCGCAACGGGCTACAGCACCACCGGACGCTTCGTGCATATCAGAGGATTTACCGCCTATCGTTGGTACAATAAACAGCTTGATAAGATTCGGTCATTACGGAGTCGATGTCGAAGGGGTTCCCGGCGTTATCGCTACTTGACGCAAGTGTACCACCGAGTGTCGGAGAAGAAACGACGCAAGCAACGCGATTCTTTGCACAAAGCCTCGACTTTCCTGACACGACAGGCTGAAAGCGCTATCGTGCTCGGTGATCTGTCTCAACAACAGATGGTGCAGCAATCGCGGAAAGCAACAAAACGAACCAAGGGGCTACATCGAAGCGTGCAAAACGAGTGGGGTTTATTCCAATTCGTCGTAATGATTCGTTACAAGGCACAACGCAACGGCAAAGACCTGCACATCATTAGCGAACGGTACACGTCCAAGGATTGTTCATGCTGTGGCTACCGTCAAGACATGCCGTTGTGGAAACGGATGTATCAGTGTCCACAGTGCGGACTCGTGATGGATCGAGACGAAAACTCAGCACGCAACATCCTCACCCGGTTCCTTGCCCGGCTAGGGCCATATTCTGTGCAGATGCAGAACGATGTACTGAGCGTGAGCTCAGGAATTTGAACATGTTTATCCATGTTTAGAAAGGCAGAGTATCAATCATCAATCAATACATAATTAGGAAACCACACAAAATCCGCAGAAACCTGTTTTCCCGAATTAAGTTCCATCTCACTATAAGGGCCGTCCCATACCGGGAAAAAAGGGATGTGCTCGGGGGTGCTTCTAGCCCAATTCCCATAGCGACCACATCGTTCAAAAATCTGCTCAGCTTTCGCATGATGATTTTCTTGGGGTAAATCCAAAAAACAAAAATGGGCCAAAATTTTAGGATTAGAAAAGACAGTGATTACTGTAGATTCCCAGTGGTCTATCTCCCCACAAGAATTTTTAATTGGGTAACGCACTTTGAGTGCAACAGCCACGGTGTATTTGCTCCTTTCAATTGTCTGCGCAGAAGACACAGGTTGCAGCTTTCCGTACAATTCGTGATGCCCCGAAGCCGTTGGGGTGGTCGGCTCTTTTTGCCAGGGAAACCTCTACAGGCTACAAGAAAGTAGGGGGATCTTTTTGCCATAAATGCGGATAAAAAAGAATGACCCGCATTCCGTAGGGGGGATCCCCCCGCCGATCACAGAGTACATACCGGGTGAGGCGGGGAGGATCTTGTACATTCAAATACCCCCAGACACGCCAATGCCGTAGTTGTTGTTGCCATGTGGCATCGGTCCATTGCGGGGGATGAAAGGTGGGACGAATGCCCCGCCGAGACCAATGTCCCCATGCCTCCGCGACGGAGGTGTAGGGCCAAAAGTGTTGTCGATGCTGTTCCATCCACTCCCAGACCAATTGAAGTTTGGGATCAAGCGCGGGGGGTTCTCCCCAACACGCATCGCAAATCCATTGACCTTCCCACCAATGCCATTGATGTTGCTCGGTGTGACAACGGGGACAAATCCCGGTGGCGGGGGAGAGGAGAATCCCCACGTCGGTCACCGTCCAGTGGAGATCTCCTTCGGGCAATATGTCTTGAAAGGCGGTGGGAAACCATCGTCGCCACGCAGCCGGGAGATGTCCTGTTACTGGGGCCATTGACGATTCACCTCAATAGCTTCATAGATTAAATCCAACGGGATGCGCCAGGGCCATCGGTTGTTTTTCCGGTTGTTACATGCAGCACACACTACCGCAAGATTGGTGAGTCGGGATGTCCCCCCTTGCGAACGGGGCATCCGGTGGTCTAAAGTGGGACGATGCCGAACATTCCATTCCCGGATGGGCATAGTAGCAGGAGGAGTTTCAAACAGATTCTTCCCACAATACTCACACGTCGTTTGATGCCGCGAGTGGAGTAAATGCCGAGTGAGTGGTTTGACTGGGATAGGTTTGGGATTCTCTTTAAAATTTGGAGTCTGCCCCGTATTAATGGGGATGGTCTCCCACCCCAAAGCCTTGGCCGCTTCGAACCATGTCCAATATTTCCAAATGCGATATGTTTTGGGGAAGACACGAATAGCAGGACAGCAGGTGGGGTCTTCGGTGAGTTGAGTCATGTGTTGGGTAATCGTGTGTTGAATTTCGGGATCCCCAAGTTGGATACGAAAGCGGTTAGGCACACTCAATTGGGAAAGGGGAACCCATTGTGTCATCCGATACACCCCATCTTTCTGGGGGAGGCTGAAAGCGTGTTGTGTAGCTCGTTTAGATAACGGCATCAAAGTCATTGGCTTAGCTCCCTTCATTAAATAAATAGTTAAGGATCATACTGCTTAAGAAGGCTCAACTGCTATCCATGCGATACAGGTAATTAGAGGAGCGCGTCTCTCCAAAGAACTCCATTGCGAAAGGAGTTTCAATGAGGTCAGAGCTTCCTTTATTGTGGAATATGCGTTTTATAGACAGACTAACACCCTGCAATTTGTGAGATTCTGTATTAAATAGCAACCCCCGTTTACAGTGTCAGGATACCCTTTCATTATACACGAATGGGGGATGTAAGGGAAGATCTGTCTATATTTAGAATAGATAGTGTCCCTAGGTAAAGGAGTCCCTATGGCTGAGGAAACGAATCCTGAGATTGTCAAACAAATGATTCAAGACTTACGAGTGCAGTATCTTACGACGACGGACTTTGCCATGAAGTTCGAACTCTCGAACCTGCTTCAAAAATGGCTGACGCTTGCGCAACGTTATGAAAAGGGATCCGTCTTTACCCAACAAGATTTGATGGGGTTAATTCGGGCCATTCAATCGTTACCGCAAGACGTGCAGGATCAGGTATTTGATGCAATTGCCGCAGAGTTGGGGGATAAGTTTTCCCCCGCGTTGATGGATGAAACATGGCATGAGTAACCCTCGCGGATCCAAAGCAGCGGGGGGAAACCCCGTCCTTGATACCATCTTTCAAAAGCTCCAAGAAAGTAAAACCGCGCCTGATGCCACAACCTTACGCCAGTATATGGAACGGTATCTCATGATTATTCCCAAAGGGCAAGGAGGCAGTCGGCGTCCGATCAAACTTCGGTTGAATGCCATTCAAGATCAACTCAATCGGATGCCTTATGACCGCCTGTACATTTTGAAAGCCCGTCAGGTGGGAAGTAGTACGTATCAAACGGCGCGACTGTTTGCGAAAGCGGCCCTGATCCCTGGTACGAATGCTTTAATTTTGGCCCACACCGATGGGAGTGCCCGTACCCTGTTCCGTATGATTCAGACGTATTTTAATCAACTGCCCACGTATGAAAAGCGACGCTTGAATGGGGCAGCGGGGGAACCCTTTATCTCGAACATGCGGGAGATTGTATTTGCCGCCAACGGGAGTCGGATTGCCTGTCAAACGGCGGGGAGTAAAGCCGGGGCTCGTGGATCGACGCTGACTGATATTCTCCTTTCGGAGGTCGCGTTCTATGGGGAGTGGGCTGGGGATGTAGTCGCAAGTTTAGAGGGAGCCTTAGTCCCCGGCGGCTCGGTGGTGTTGGAAACTACGCCCGAACCGGCGGGGACATGGGCGTATGAAATGTGGCGGCGGTGTTTAGAGGATACGGATCATGCCCCGTATCACCCCATCTTTTTCCCGTGGTGGGAATCCGAAGAGTATACGGAGGACCCCGCTGGGGGGAATGAACCCTATTCTACTGAGGAATGGAATGGGATTCAACAACACGGTTGGACCAAAGAACAGATTGCATGGCGGCGGAAACGCCGTGCCCAATTTGCCGATCCACGCTTATTTGATCAAGAGTATCCGAATGACCCCCTCTCAGCGTGGGTAAGTCGAGGTCGCACCGTTTTTCCGATGGAACATGTGACCACGGCTTATGGTGGATCCCCGCCAGTCACGGTCGATAATCAAAGCGGGTATCGGCAGTATGTGCCCCCAGATCCGTTTCAGAATTATGTGATTGGAGTAGACCCCGCCGAAGGCGTGCAAGGGGGGGACTATACCGCCATTCAGATTTTCTCGGAGAGCGGGGAACAGTGTGCCGAGCGGTTAGATTATATTCCGATTCACCAGTTGGCAGAATGGCTTCTTCAATTGCCCTACCATGGTGTTGTTGCCATTGAGCGAAACAACCATGGGCATGCATTGATTGAACTTTTAATTGGCCGGGGCTTGAAACTGGAATTGGATAAAGATAATCGGTTTGGGCTCCTCGCGAATCGTCAAAGTAAAGCTCGCTGGATTAGTCGGGCGATGCACGGTTTTCATCAACGTCAATTTCGGCTCCGTAGTTATCGGTTATATCAGCAATTAGTGCAATATGTCTATGATGACCAAGGCCGAGCGGGGGGACCCGAAAAGGGCGGTGATAAAGTGCTCGCCCACGATGACGCGGTATCGGCCTTTTTACTCGTGGCCCAAACCCTTGTCGATGACCGCGGGGGGGTCAAAGAATCCCCCTTCACCGTGCATGTCACCACCCCCAAGAAACGCCGTCCCTCAACTGACGCGCAGGCAGAATCCTTTTTTACTGCGACGTATACCCCTGATTCCGAAGGGTTGTATTTACCTCCTGATACTGATTTCCGGTTACCTGCAGGCGTCTGTTCCACGTGTTATCAACCCCTCGTGCGGGGACGCCCCAATACAGCGTATAGTTTGACGCATTTACTGACGCACGCCATTTGTCCAGCGTGTGGTCAACCGTTAGATTCGGCGGGATAGAGGAGGGATTGCCATCGCACGCACATCATCCACAGCGCGGAAACGAGCGAAACCGACCTCATTTGCCGAACGCTTGTGGTTTGCTCAACAAAAAGAACGCCGCATTGAATATTTGCATGACCCGGCCCTCACGCATAAGCGCGGACGGGATCGGGATCCATTTGCGTCGGGGTTAGCAGATAATAGTTTTAATGGACAGCTGTTGGCTCCGTATATTCTGCTCCCCGAAACCAAAATTTACATGGCTCGGCGATCCCCGACCGTCAATACGCTTTTGATGATGCGGATGAACACGATTGCCGATTTTGCCCATCCCCCGCAGTTTGATGGGGATACGGGGTTTGCTATTGTTCCGTTGGATAATAAGAACCATCGCATGACGGCGGTGGAAGAACGCGAAGCGGAGCGGATTCGGGACTTTTTGTTGTATACCGGACGGAAAGAAAGTCGCTGGGCGCGGGATTCGTTTCGTACTGCGTTACTGAGTTTGTTTTATAACACCTTCGTTTTTGATGCCATGCCTGTGGAGCTCGTCTATGACGAGGAAGGTCGCTTAGCCGAATGGTACGTTCTTGACGGGGGGAGTATTCGGCGGACTGACCCCCGCGTGTATATTCCCCAAACTCCCGAAGGCAAGAAAGTCGCGCCCATTTCTTTTGTCCAAACCATTCTGGATATGATTATTGCTGAATGGAATCAATGGGAAATGATTTTTGGGGTGCGGAATCCCAGTCCAGTCTTAAACCAGAACGGTTATGGTATGCCGGAATTGGAATCCCTCGTGGAAATGGTTACGATTGAGATTGAAGGGATTACGTATGCACACCGACAACTCTCCCAAGGGAGTCTCCCCGCAGGATTATTAGCCATTACCACGCAACGGCAAGAAGAAATCTTTCCCGAAATCGGCGGCGAAACCACTGGGCAGGGCACGGAAGACTTTGCCCGGGCATGGCGGAATAACTTTAGTGGCCCCGAAAACGCGGGGCGTATGGCCTATTTAAAGCTCGAACCGGGGGAAGACATTAAATTCTTTCCCACACCGTCCCCCAAAGAGATGCCGTTTATGCAACTTCTCGAAATGGCCCATAACACCATTTGTATGACGTATGGTGCCAATCCCGCCGAAATTCCGACCATCTATGGCACAATGCAATCCGGTTTTTCGGTGCAAGGCCCGAAAGGCACTGAGCGGCGTGAGAGTCATTCGGAGGGGGTACGGCGATTCCTGCGAGCGATTTCCTCGTGTGTCTTGAATCCGATCATTAGCCGCCTCAACCCCGATTTTGAAGTGCAATGGATGGGGATTGACCAGGTGGAAGAGCATGATCGGTTGAATTATGAGGTAGAACTGACCAAGAATGGCTTTGCCACCTTGAATGAGATGCGGGTTATTCGTAACCAACCAACCTTTGACCAATGGTGGGCTGATGTGCCGGTGATTGATGGCATCCTCAAGTATGAAGCGGCTCAACGGGGTGTCCCGCTTGGTGGTAGCGGCGGGGGACCTCCTGGGGAATCGCCGCACCCCGCTTCCGTCGTCGGACATGACCGCGAGGGGGACAATCAATGGAGTTAGGGAATCCATGGCCTGTGGCTAACCGATTGAACGGGATTCTGTTACCGATTGCGGAGGATGGTTCACCTCATACACCGGATGCCTTGCCCCTCCCCTTGAAAGGGCCGTGGGAACAGTGGCGCAATTTGCCGGAAAACACATGGCAGATGGCCCCCCGCACTATTTGGTTACCTCCGATTGTGGGATATCGCCCCCCGCAGGGGGATTCCCCCCTTCCCATCCTCCACGCCTTGACGGCGACCCTCTCCGCGTGGAGTCGGTGGGTGATTGTGGCCCCTCTCCTCGAACCGTGGCAGGGGCCTCCACCATGGTGGGAAGATTGGCTCGCGTGGGGAGATCAGATAACCACACAACAGAAACTCCGATTCCATTGGGTGACCCAACAACCAGCGATGTTGGGGTATCGAGGAGCGTCCCCGCACTGGCGGCGCGGATGGGATCCTGAATAGGGGGCGTATAACATGGAATACCCAACCGGGACGTTGGTTCGATGGTTACTCCACCGAACTCCCTTAGATGAGGAGGATCCCGAAAATGGGCCATTGGACGCCGCAGAAGACGAAGGGCGGGGGAATCCCCCGACACTCGGAGCGGCATTTAGTCAGAAAGGACGAAGGCTTATGCGTATGAAAGAGGCGATTCAAGTGGCGTTATCCGCCACGAGCCCCCGTGATTTGAATTTAGATGGATTGATGGTCCACATGTTAGCGGTGCAATATGCGGATCCCAAAGATCACGCGTTTCCAATTGATCGGGAACATATTCATGCCGCAATTGATTACTTTGGCAAATACGCCCATCGTTATCCCAAAGACCTTCAACGGGAAATGGCGAAACGGATTCTGCGGGCAGCACTGCGGTATCATGTAGAAGTATCTCCCCAATCCAAAGTCCGGCAAATTGCCGAAGGTCATGTCACCGAACACGGTGACAAACACCCCGGTACCTCCAAAGTGGCCGATGAGGCTCACAAAGAAGGGGGGATTGAAAGCTCTAATGGTCCCTCCGGTCCTCATCCCTTCCCACAAGAAGTTCCTCCCCAACGAGAAGCTGATCACCGAGATGTGGGCAACCTCGATTTATTTCATATGATTCGGGAACTTCAAGATCACAAGATTGAAAAGCCGGATATGGCCGCTTCAGCGGAGTTACTGGCCCTCGTAAATGAAATGGGCCACGTGATTGAGTCCTCTCACTAATTCGCGGGGGAATCCCCCCCATGTTCAAAAATTCCTTTCTATATTTTAGATGAAGAGTGAATACCCCCCTCCGGTGTCGTGATGAGGTTTTAAGTGAATCCTTTCGACACCGATCCAAAGGAGTGCCCCATGGCTTTTCCTGTGGTTTTAGAAGCCCCGGTGGCGACGAATCCATGGTCTCATCGGTGGGGGTTGAGTCCCTTTCGCATTACCGGCACGGTCACCTCTCGCACCGAAGATGCGGAGGGGAATCAATTTACCCCCGACCGGATGAATTGGAGTCAATTCCTCCGGGAAGGGTATCTCGATATTGATCATGCCTATTTTAATAACAATATCGAAGCTGCCATTATTGGCGTCCCCGAAACGGTTATTATTTGGGCGGATCGTGTCGAAGTAACCTTCCGATTGGTGAACCGTCCGGATACCGAAGCCATTTATCAATATATTCATGATCATCCCAATCTCTTGGGCTACTCGATTGCCGGACCCTTGCAAAAATCTCTCTTTGAGACGAATGGAACGTGGCCTGCCATTGTCAGTGTGGCGTTAACGCACGCTCCGATTAATGCCGATACCAATGCGGTGGCGTTGAGTAGTGTTTCGCGTTTCTTTGCCTTGTATGCCACAGCCCAACGGATTGTGCAAGATCGGGTCCGATTTGCGTCGGCCCCCGAATGGCGACGGTTTTTCCTGGAAGAAGGATGGTCGCTGAGTGAGGCTCATGCGCTTAGTCAATGGGCCATGACTCATGAAATGCTTCATCGGTTAGATAGTGCCCCCATCCGGCCCTCCCAGTTGTTGGAGAACTTATTGGTCCCCCCCGATGCATTAGAACCCCTGTTGCAATCCATTCGGGATGAACTGGATGCCTATTGGCACACCCACGCGGGGGATCCCCATTTTACCCGTGATGGCCGATTTAATTCGGTCAAAGAGGCTGTCCAACATTTGAAGTATTGTCAACATCTTACCAAAGAGCAAGTGGCCCATATTGTGGGGGCCATTCGTATGCGCCCTGAATTTATCGTGCATCCGCCGGGGAACCCCCCCACTGTCGCACGAAAGGAGTCCTAATTTGGCTGCTGAAAATATGGAAGAACTTTTGCGCCGGATTGCGGAGCTCGTGAAAGGCGAAGACACCGGTATGTACCGGGGTTGGAGTCCCGATCAAGAAGCTCTGCGGCGTGAAATTACGGAAGCAGGGTTGTATCCCGAACCCTATACCCGCACGGCGGGGATTTCCGACAAACAAAATGAATGGCTGTTACGTCGGGTGTTTGAATTATTTGGCATGTTGGATGACAACCGCAGGGATGGCTTCAAAGACGTGAAAGCCCAGCAAAACGCAGGGGACGATCCTGCCGATATAACCAAGAATGTCGAAGGCAAATACCGCACACCCTTCCAAGAACAAATCTCGGGTGTGGGCTTCGAAGGTTTAGCTCGGAATATCCAAAAACTCGTCTTGCAAGAAGCCCGAGCGTTAGCTGCCAAAATGCGGGAAGACGAAAAAACAGAAGAAGAGCGGAAACGTCGCGAGGATGAAGAACGCGAACGCCGGGAAAAAGAAGAGGCCGAAAAGAAAGAACGGGAAGAAAAAGAACGTCGTGAGAAAGAGGAATCGGAGAAAAAAGACCGCGAAGAGAAAGACAAGAAAATCGCGGAATTGAGCGCTCAGGTGGAATCTCTCATGGCCGAACTACAGACCGTGAAAAATCAAGCCCTCGCCAATCCCATTGGATCACGGGTAGGACAATCCCAGCCCGTTTCGGCCGATGGTGTCGCGGGGATCCTCAGCCCGATGAATTTTAACCCCGCTGAAGCCAAAGCCGCTCACGCGCTTAGCACATTCATGGATCGAGGCAAGATAATCCTCGCCCAGTATGAAACCGAAAAAGGGGATCGGGCGAAAGCCACCCGTATTCGGAAAGAGTTAATTGACGCTCAGTTGGCTTACAAAAACGGGGGCGTCGCTCGACTGCATGAACCGGAACTGCAAGTGGCCGCCAAGGAACTTGGATTGCCCTTTGGCTTTGGAATGCAAGAATTCACTGCCACGCAGCCCGCACCGGGAAACGGAGGGGTAGCGTAATCCTATGATTAATCCCATTTATAATCAAACGACCACCTCGCAATCCCTCTTTATGCAAGAATCGGTCATGGAACTCCAAACCGCGCTGGCCAACCAATACTTGGGCGCGTTAGGACAATTCCCCGGTCCAGGACAAGTTGGCGTTCAGTCCTTGGAATCGGAATTCTACATCCTGACCTACGGGGATTCGGAATTCAAAGGGTTAGCAGATATTGAAGCGGTCCCAGTTGCCAACTTGGTCCACTTCTTCCAACTGTTAACCGATTACGGCTCGGATGTGTCTGCTGCCGTAGGACCCGCCGCCTTACCGCCGATTAACCAGTCTGAATATCAGCGTGGATTTGCGGAAGTGCGATTCTTCGCTGATCTCCGCCAAATTCCGTTGCCCATGCTCCAGATTGAATCCAGCGTGGGGAACTTAACCGCTCGGTACACAGGCGACTCTTTGTATGCCTTAGCTGGTAAAGTCGAACACGAAATCTGGCAAGGAAACTCTAACGTCAATCAATGGACGATGGATGGATTATCCGTGCAAATGGACAAAAGCCAGTACGCTTCGTCCAATGTTATCGACTTGCGGGGAGCCCAACTGTCTCCCAGTTACATTGAACAATCCGTGGAAGTCATTCGCATGAATTGGGGTCCCACGGAAGATTTGGCCCTGCATGCTTCTCCAGCGGCCATCCAACCGTTAGCCACCAACTTCCTCAGCAACCAGCGCGTGATTGAATCGCTCTGGAATGGGGGAGCGGGTAACCGGTTCAGCCGTTGGGACGCCCAGTTTGGCACGATCTTGTTCCGGGACAACCGGTTTACGGAAAAAGACCCGTTTTCCCCTGCTCCGAAACAATCCGGGCAGAACTTGGGCATTGGGCAGAATGCCCCGCCCAACCCGACGGCGGCTCCCACTTTGACGGTGAACTCTACCGACTCTGCATCATTGTTTGTAAACGGCACCAATGTTGCAGCTCCTGGTTACTACGCCTACTGCTACGAATACATCAACGCTGCAGGAAAATCCTTAGTTTCACCAATTAGTGCGTTGGTAGACATTTCGGCGGGGGGATCCGTCACCTTGTCCATTCCGATTAGTGTCTCCCCCGCAGTCACAGGGATTCGGATTTTCCGCAACCAGAATCCGTACAGCTCGGCTTCGGCCACACCCCAGTATAAAGACATGCAAATCATGGGGGACTACTCTGTGGGATCGCAGGTTGGTACTTTCACCTACACAGATGAAAATGCCGACATCCCAGGGACGTATGATGCCTTTATTCTGAACCGGAACAAAGGTGCAGTACATTTGGGACGGTTAGGAGAAGTCAAGAAATACGACTTGGCCCCAATCTCCATGGCGCAATGGTTCTTTACGGCCTTCTTCGGGATGTTGATTGTCCCGGCCCCGCAGTTCCATGTTCGGCTCAAGAACGTACTCGGTGGCGTGTTGCCGACCCAAGCTGTCCCAGCGGCATATAGCTAATTAATCCCTCGCAACGGTAATCGTCGAAGGCGGGGCCTCACCCCGCCTTTTTTAGGAGGACCATAACTGTTCTGGATCAGGAATTTGAACATGTTTATCCATGTTTAGAAAGGCAGAGTGCTATGTACCAGCAAGGGACGATTACGTTACTCAATAGCACGAATGCAGTGGTCTATGTGGGCGGATTAGCCATTCAACCGGGGGCAACTGCGTCCCTCGCTTTGAATGCCGTTCAGACCTCGACCAGTCTGATCCAAAATTTACTGACGGGTGCATTGCAAGTTGTCAATCAAGTCCCGGGGTATGAGTGGGGGGCGACTCCCACCTATCAAGCGCCAGTGGTGACCCCATGGATCAGTGATCAGCAAGTGAGCGGGGAATACACTATTCCCACGCAACCCTACTGGGGCCTGTTTTCAGGTGGGCGCGTCTGGGTGAATCCCCACGGCGGGAAAGTCACCTTGACCTTGAATACTTCTCCCGATAATGGGCTGACATGGTATCCCTTGACTGATTGGGCGACGCAAGGCCAATGGACGGTCTCTGAGACGCCGCAACAACTACCGCTTCCGGCGGGGATTCCCCAACTTCAAGGGATTCTCACCCCCGCGAGTGGCACCACTCCAACCGTCAGCGTTGCATTGAGTGCATATTAAGAAAGGTGGCCCGCAATGGCAAATACGGGAATTGTATCGAACACGACAGAACCGTTATATTCCCAAACCACCGTCTCGGTGCACGCACCGGGCACGGCGATTCCGTTTAACTTAAACCCTGGCACCGTCATTAACAACCCCAACATGTTTGGATCCGCATCGGTTAGGTCTGCAATCCTAAATTGCGATATTACGGCAACAGGGACCCAACAATCCTTTGCCCACAATTTGACGGATGCCGATGGGAACCCTGTGGCTCCGCGTCCATACAGCATCTTGTCCCAGCAAGGCGACGTGTGGATTACGCAAGAAGCCGATACCAAGAATGTGTATTTGACTTCCCCCGCGTTAGCCCCCAACACGGTGGTCTTGTATCTCCAGTACTAATCCGCGGGGGAAAAGGATGGGCTGTTCATGAACTTGTATCAAGCTGCCCAACATCCCCAAAACCGCTTCCGATCCCTCCCGAACGCAGACCCACAGACCCGCGACCAAACTTCCTATAATGCTTATCCCGCACTCTTCGGGCAAACCACCGAAGGCTTCCGCCAAGTGGAAGCGTGGGGGGCGCAATACCGGAATCTGTGGGCCGTCGAACCCGTGACAGGCACGTTAGTCGTATCGGGCACCGCACCCATTACGCTAACATGGAGCTATGCAGCTAATGTGCTTCCCGGGATGGGGTATGCACTCCTGTGGAACGGGAGTGATGTCAGCGCGAAGTTTACGCCGAGTTGGACGGTCACCGTGGATAATACGGCGTATACGATTCCCCTGACCGATATTGGGACGATTAATATATCGGCGAAGAATGGGGCTCGCGTGGCGATGAATGCCCCGATTGGCGGTGATGGCCAAACGATTGGCGATTGTGTCTGGACGGTTACCCCCTCCAGTGCCCCCAGTGCCACCGCGACCGTTTGGACGGGCTTATTATTCTGGTAAGGTTGTGCCCCCGCTCGGGTGGGATCCCCGGCGGGGGTTTTTTCTCAAAGGAGGGCAATATCATGAGTTTTTCGCCAGAAGATTGGGCGAAAGAGCGGTTAGGTCCCCAAGCCCTGCAACCACGCCCGATGCCGTTGCCTCCGATTACGGGGGATCAACGAAGTTGGGCCATTGAAACCGTGAAAGCGCGATACCCCAAAGAGCAACTTCGGGCCACGCTCACGGGGGGGATTCAAACCGGGCAATTGCCGCAAGTCGGCTTTGTCAATGCCCAAAATGCGCCACTGTATAACGAGAGTTATCCGATGCCCCCGCGGGGGGATGGGGAACCCGTCAGTATGACCGGCGCGACGGCAGAGTATGTAGATCAACAAACGGGTCATGTTGCCGATGTGGGTACTGGGTTTGTGACAGCGAGTAACGATCCTCTTACTGCCACGCCTACGCAACCCATTCAGCAACAGATTATTCAAGGGTACAGGAATGGCCCCTTCGTCGCGTAAGCGGCGTCGATCACTCCTTAACGTCGGGGAACCCTGCGATGGGAATCCCGAGCCAAGCCTGAGATCTCAGGAAGGTGTAACGACTCGACAGGGAGGATCCCCCGCGGGGGATCAAGAGAGAGTCTCAACATTCCGGGAAGAGGAACCGGAAGGTCCCTTGGGGGCGGACCCCGCATAACGCGGGGGAAGACATCGCATTCTTTCAATTTCCCGAAAGCCCCGATCCCGCGGGGGAACTCTGGGGATCCATCGGGGAAGGCCCCAACGGGTATAACTGGAATATTAACGGGAGCCCGCTCGTCAACCCCTATGTCCCGGGCTGGTTTGCCGACCAACCCCCCGTCCTCCAGTTTCCCCCTGCGTTTACCGAATCTCAGTTTCGAGCACGGCACCTCTTTGGCTTTGAATCCCTGATTTCCCATTGGCCGAACTGGCTGGAGGTCTTTCAATCCTTCTATGGCCAAGCGTTGGATGCCGTCGAGGCGGATTTCGGGGGATATATTTATCCCCGGTTGATTCTCACCGATGGCTTAGAACGAGGGTTTACACCAGGGGTGGACTTTGAACACGAGACGGAGTCCTTAAATGTGGCTATATCGGCGGAACTCTGTGGGTAACCAAGACAAGACAACGCCGAGGAAAGACCCCGCGAGAACATTCGCGGGGAATCCGTAGAGACTATACGCCACACTCGCGGGGGAAAACCCCTCTCCGTGAGAAGACATAGTCCGATCTGCACCTATCGGCCCAGAAAAGTGCAGAGTGTGACAGAAATGATCACACCCTCTCGGTATGTGAGAGAGTAACAAATTATGGACCTCGAAGAGCGTATGACAATAAAAGGAAATAGATAATACTGTTTTGTAGTGGGTAGGGTTGCATATTAACTGAGGATGTAATATAATTTATCCTGTTATTATTTAACCTAATGCGGCAAGAAGTCTCCTATCCTCTATAGGTGGGAGATGAATTGCCGTCTTCGAAGCGTTGCTAAAAAAATGTACATCGTCATGATATAATCAGTGGTATAGCAGTATATGGCGGTGATACAGTGGAATTAGACAATAATAATCACTCAGTATTCTTGATGTACTATCACCTCGTTCTGGTTATAAAGTATCGTCGAAAAGTCATTGACGATGAAATATCAAATCGTCTCAAAGAAATCTTTGAGTATATTGCACCGAGTTACAATGTTGCATTGCAGGAATGGAATCACGACAAAGATCACGTTCATATTTTGTTCAAAGCACAGCCGAACAGTGAATTGTCGAAGTTCATCAATGCCTATAAGAGCGCATCGTCACGTCTCATCAAAAAAGAATATCCCATCATAAAAAAATCGCTATGGAAAGAATATTTCTGGTCAAGAAGTTTCTGCTTGCTCACAACAGGCGGTGCACCAATTGAAATCGTCAGACGATATATTGAAAGTCAAGGTGAGAAGTTATGAACAAGGCATTCAAATATCGCATATATCCTTCTCCTGAACAGGAAATTCTCATCAACAAAACTTTTGGCTGTGTGCGTTTTGTCTACAACAAAATGCTTGCTAACCGCAAAGAGGTTTATGAACAGTTCAAGGATGACAAGGAAGTACAAAAGCAACAGAAATATTTGCTTCCAGCCGATTTCAAAAAAGAGTTTGAATGGCTCAAAGAAGTTGACAGCCTGGCTTTAGCTAATGCACAACTAAATCTACAAACTGCATACAAGAACTTCTTTCGGGACAAATCAATAGGCTTTCCGAAGTTCAAAAACAAGCACCACGATAAGAAATCTTATACTACCAACAACCAAAGTGGCACGATTCGGATGATAGACAGCAAAACCATCCGATTGCCCAAATTAAAAGACGTGAGAATTAAACTCCATCGCCAATTACCGAAGGGATCTGTGATCAAGTCTGCAACCATCAGCAAAACGCCAACGGGTAAATATTATGTTTCCGTATTGGTTGAGTACGAAGCGGATATGAAGCCAGTAGCACCAACAATAGAAACTGTATTAGGTTTGGATTATTCATCTAAGTCATTGTTTGTCGATAGCCAAGCAAACAATGCGGACTACCCAAAATTCTACCGTAAAGAGGAAGCAAATCTAAAAAGAGCACAACGTAAGTTATCCAAACGAAAAAAGGGCGGTAAGAACTGGGAAAGGCAACGCCTTAAAGTAGCCAAACTGCACGAAAAAGTAGCCAACCAACGCAAAGACTTCTTGCATAAGCTCTCAAGGCAGATAGCCAATACCTACACAGCGGTTGCGATTGAAGACTTAAATATGCGTGGAATGGCACAAAGTCTTAATCTGGCAAAATCCACGAATGACAATGGTTTTGGAATGCTAAAAACTTTTCTAGGATACAAACTTGCTGAACAAGGAAAACAGTTAGTCGTTATTGATAAGTGGTTTCCATCCAGTAAAATGTGTAGGTTTTGCAACAACGAAAATAAAGAACTAACCCTATCAGATAGAACCTGGACTTGTAGTCATTGTGGAGCGGAATTAGACAGAGACGTAAACGCCGCAATCAACATCAAAAACGAAGGTTGTCAGATGCTTGGTATCGCCTAATCCGTCATAAAGAACCGTTGGGCAAACGGGGATAGCTTGGTAATCATGCTGGCGTTGGCTGGTACGTCCCAAGAAGCCCCCACCTCTAAGCGTTAGCGTAGGTGGTGGGAGTATGTCACTTGCCCCAATCTTACAAACAGTAATGCCTAATAAACTTCCTTTGTACTTGCGCTCCGAGCCTGTGAGGGCTCTGTGAAAAATCGGGTGAACTCAAGGAACCCTAACCCAGATCATGGTATGGAAATCTTGAGCCAAGCTACATGGGGCTTTGGTCATGTAGACGGTGCAGAGACTAGCGGGTGAGTCCCAACAATAATCCCGCCACGAGCGCCCGACGCTGATAGCGGCAACTATCAGATGATGAAATAGTCCGACCCTCTAAGAAATTAGAGACAAATGTAGGAGTACGATTTTAACGCTTCCAATTTCTATCAATGGGGTTGGATGAATCTCCGGTATGGCCCATTGATGGCTATTTTGAATATGAATATGGTGTATCCCACGGGGCAAATGATTTTACAATTTCCTCCAGCGTGGATTAAGCCACAAATGCTTAGTGGTTGAGAATTTGGCCACTCCGTTTGGTAACAAACGTGCACAAAGCTCGGAAATTCGGGGAACCCTGCGATGGGAATCCCGAGCCAACAGAAGTATTACATCCCTTCTAATACAACTCCCAGTTATATTGACACGTAATCAGAGGTATTTTAATATGAATAGGGGTTCGTTGTATTTGTAATACTTTTACGGTGTAGAGACTTGATACGAGCCACCGCGATTTTAGGAGGGAATAGCGGTTGAAGGGAAAGTCCGATCTTGCTGAAAAAGGAACAGCAAGCAGTATTGATCAGTTCAATACTCTATTAGAGATTCAATCTTCTAATAGTAACAAACATGCAAATTCGGTTGATCCCCCCGCAAGGCGCGATTTCTGAAGTTGTGTTAGGTCCCGGGGGCTACATGGTAATGTTGGTCGGCGGCACATTGACTGACATGCCTGCATTAATCTTCGTTAGTCATGGCGTCCCTTAATGGAAACATTAAGTGGAGAATCGGGTGAAAAGGGGAATCCTTTGCGATGCTTCAATATAAGGCAACCCCTTGCCAAGTCTTCCAAACGGGGAAGAAAGGCTTAACGACTAGACAGTGACCCGCTTTAGTGTCCGCTAAAGCCCAATAATCTGTCCACGAGCGCCCGATACCCCCCCAAAGGGTAATGAGATAGTCTCATCCTTCCCAACACCGCAGAAGGGAAGGTCTCGGATAAAGAGCCGAGACAGAAGATCATGCGATTACATTGCAGGCATGTGGCCGATCCCCGCGCAATTGGTCCGCGCCATCGAGTTACGGCTGGCCCTGATGATTTTCCCGGTCTTATCGGACGCGATTGCGAAAGGTCGCGCCGATGTGATGACGACGGTAGACAATGTGCATTACAAGCAATTGTTTACCACGCGGTCGGATGTCCAAGGGTTGACGGGCCGGATGACACGGTATATTCAAGAGTACAGTCAGATCCTTCGGAATGCCCGAGTACGGTATTTAGGCGCGGCACAAGCACACAAGGTGACGGCGTTGTAAGATAGTGACCCAAAGGTTTTAACCAGTACAACAGTTGAGGAGAGTGGATTGGGTGAGCACAGACATAACTGACCATAGTAGACGAACCTTGCGTTCACGAAAATTAAACATGGTTATGGGCTCTCCCGAGGGCTGCTCTTAGTGTTTGCTTTGCCCCCCGCGGGAGATGCCGAGGGGGGCATTT
>JAEHJW020008408.1_pt1 | contig 34617 bp, 53 predicted proteins | sample 9271431 | NCBI WGS metagenome assembly JAEHJW02 | reverse complement strand
GCCATTAGACCGATATTGGTCAATTCTTGCGTAGACGTTGCGACATGCAATTCATACACGTTCGCCGTGCCTTCGAGTTCAAATTCGTACTCTACACCTTGGACACTTGGCGGTAAAGTAAAAGGCTTTTGGCTGTAGACCGGCGTATCGTACGTGCAGCATCCATCTACGAATATACGTAAACGCAAAGAGCCGCAGTCATGTATTATTTTGACGGCTGCAAATGTAGTAATTCCCGGCATCACAAACTTTTTAGACTTCCATGTATACGTCTGTTTTGGAGCGTCCGCATATGCGTCTTTGTTCGGCATATTTGGGAAAGCCATTTCCCAAACACTACCAGCGTTGTCCAGTACAGCTAGTCCATTGTTTGTCCAGACAGTAGACATAATGCCGGGACTTTTGTAGTCGAAGGTACTTAGCCGCGCAAACGGGCGCTCTCCATCTAAACTTGATCCTGTATCGAATATATACCCTATCGGTAAATACGAGCCACCATTAATCGCTACGTCGCAGAAACCGAAATACAGCCCATGGTAGAACGTGCCGTAGGTAGTATCGGCAAAGTTTACATCCACGCATGTCAATGCATTATTATTCGTACTATCGAGATACTGAGCATGATATAGCGGATATACTGAATTAGTTATCGCAGGGGTTAAAACGCGCATTCCTTCCTGCGTTAAGGACACCAAGCCCGATGCAGACGCGTAGATCGCGCCTGCGGAAGATTCTGCCATCGTGTTTTCTATGCACGGGTACGCTTCTTGTCCCGGTGTTACATTCATCTGTAACCCGGCTTCACCCATGCTTAGCGCGACTACGTACGGACGCCCTACAGTGCCCACATATAGAGTATCATAGTGAGCCACCATATCAGTGAGAGTCTTAGGGATTTTAAGCATATTTTCTGTCGGCCACGCGTGCGTAAGATGCCGTTCAGAAATAGCTATATCGCCAGCGGTCGTAGCCGCAGCGATCCATCCTCCTTCGGTATTGCACAGAAAATTATATGTAAGTGCTGCTGGCGGGTAGAACCTAGATGCTAAGTACCTATCTAAAGGTTTTGTAGTAACACTTCCGCTATCTACAAAACTATATTCTCTACCTATACCCGCATTGTAAGATACATATGCTTCTATCTCAGCGCACAGGTACCAGTCTGTGTCCATCTTATTATCGAGTCCTTGTCCATCGGACATACCCGACATACTGCGGTACAGACGGAGATAGCAGTTCTCGCGTATATTAGCTGCTTGAACCCGCGCTAAAACCCAGCAACTATCCCCTTCATAGTATTGCGCAGTAGGGTCTTGGTTGGGTAAAAGCGTTAGAGCGGATTCTTCGAGTTTGCCCCCATTATTGCGTACCAAAGAACATGCATATAATCTATTGACCGGTTTCTTAGACTGATGTTCAGGCGTCCATGTCATTGTTGTCTGTGAAAGCATGACCGGCTGTGCGACACCTACTTCTAATATCGCATCTATATTGACCGAATTATTTTGGTAGCATATATTACTACGGTCGCTATCCACTACAGATGGATTCAATCCGAGTACCATACCCGGTTGGTACGTAAGATCATTTAACGCAAATGCTTTTTGAAGATTTATTGTGTAGACATTCGTACCATCGAACGCGAGCGAATACCGCCCCGTCAGCCCTCCTTGCAAACTTCTCCATTGCGCTAATGGGCGTAAAGCTCCATCTAGAAGCAGACAATTATGCGCTACTTGCGCAACATCTGGCGGAGCGTTGCGGGTAGCTACGCTCCAATTCATCCCGCCAAATTGCTTTATAGTTATGCTTGGCATTAGACTATAATTGCCGCAAGAGTAGCTGCTGTAACTGACTGTGTACTCGACAGTGCTGTCGTAGCAATTCCTATAGATGCAGTAGCTAACGGGCCTTGCAGTACACACACAATGCACTGCTTACCAGCCACGGCGATACGGCTGGAGTACAGTACAGTGCCGCCCGTGGATAAGATCGCTACACCGAAACTAGGAGTGCCTGCTGCCGTATCTGTTACGCATACTTCGCCAAGGAGTACGCACGTATCCCCACTAGCTAATGTAAGACTTATATTTGTAGCTGGTAACGAATTCGAGTATGAGGCAGCGGCTTCGCCTGCATGCGAACCTGCTCCAGTTATAGTGGCACTTAACGCCGATATAGCTTTCGCCACTACCGCAGGTGTAGCAGCATTCGTATCATCGGCACTATTAAAAGGTTGGGTGCTATCGGCTAGTGCCACTATACCAGCCACACCTACTGCGGCAGTGCTAAGCGTAATAGTGTACGTCGATCCGACTGCGGATACAGAGCCACCATTCGCTAATGCTACACTCCCGACGGGCGCGAATCCCGACGTAATGTTTGTTATTTGTCCCTGCGCATTAACGGTAATGTCTCCATAGACACCCGCCACTACACCAGTATTAGTTAAACTTATAGTAGGATTAACCGTGGGTGTACCAGAAAGCGATAATCCTGTTCCCACGCTTACTTGCTGTACGGTACCTGTTCCACCTGCGCCACCCCCAGTAATAGTGTACCCTGCTGCCCAAGAACCAGTTACAGTTACACCACCAGCACCCGTAAAAGTCGGCCCGGTCAAACCTAAAGTGAGAACGGCGCCTGCTATAGACGCACTAAGGATGGGGGAATTTACTATTACAGAAGTTACCCCTCCCGTACTCGACCCACCTGAGCTACTTCCCCCACAACAACCAGCATCATTACCTTCGTATGCGAAGGTTAGATTAGGCCAAACACCTGTATTAGTAATTCCATTTGTGCCCGTAAAGGCAGGTGGCGCTACATCTAGTGTATATGTAGTGACTCCTCCACTCGAAGAACTTGTTGCAGTAACTAGCCCTTGTCCTTGGACTACTACATTTGCGGGCGAAGGATTAGCCGCAATTATATCTTGGATTGCAGCCGCACCTACATGATCGTAAATTACTGTATTGGATGCGCTAAATACTTGCGCAGTAGAGCCGGACTGTGCACGCGTGACCACCAGATAATTATTAGATACTCCGGTTACTTTTACTTCTTCGGAGTATATATCATTATCTAATGTAAGATATGTCCAATCACCGTTAGTAAAATTGAGATTAGCACTTATGATCGCTAGTGTGTTTGCGTCTACCGGCAATAACTGTGTAGCCGACGAAATATCGGCAGTAAGAGTTCCATTGACGCGGGTGTATAAGATTTTAAGCGCCATTTTACTGCTCCTTTATGCGGCGTCACCCAGCACACTATTACTGATAAGCCAATGATACACGGATATTTTGCTGGGCGTAGTTCCACTTAATTGCGTATTATACATGCTAAACCCTACTTTTGTAGGGGCAAGATGCGATCCCGAAGCTTCACTATACGCCAATATGAAATCTTTTCCATTCGTGGACGCATAGTACGAACGGGTGGTTCCGTCATCTGTAATACGCAGGAAGCGTATCGGAGCATTAAATGCGGTGTGTATAGTGGCTACTGCACTAGTGAATGAACTGCTACTTGCCCAGCTATCTATGGTAAGATACGAAGCATAGGGATCGGCTGAACCCCACATGCCTAGATAGAAGTTGACGAATTTTGTACCATCCGAAAGAGACAATCCCCACATCGTAGTATCACTAGATGCAGGCGGAAGCGCTTGTAAGTCTGCGCATATATCCACAGTATACGGTGTAGCTGGTACGGCTAAATTAGCGCCCCGTAACTGCCCACTAGCAGGAGGAACAGATGCTAGAATCCTATCTACTTTTTGGGTAAATGTGGCGCCAGTACCGAATGCTGTGAAATTACTTAAGACAGGGTAGACCAGCGGAGACAGGAAAAGCGGGGAGCTTCCGCCGCTTCCCCCTGAAGCATTAATTTTCGGATTTTTGGGGTCTGTATTATCTACAGTTACATTAGAGCCTGCGACTATAGACTCCACTACACCTAATGCATTTACTTTAGGATTTTTGGGATCTGTATTATCTACCGTTAAATTTGTACCGGCTACAACGGATTCTACTACGCCTAAAGCATTTACGACTGGTGATTGCGGATTAGTATTATCTACAGTTACGTTTGTGCCCGCTGTTATAGATTGAACAGCACTATTCGCTTTAGCTCCCTCTGCTGCTGAAGCAAAAGTAGTAGCTAAAGCACTTTGCAACCAAGTAGCTAAGGTAGTTAATGCAAAACGTTTATTAGAGCCTACCCCACCGGCTGCTTCTTGTAATTCGACATTCTCTGTCCCGTCCAAAGGATTTTTGTCAGAGAAATCGTTTATATTTTTATTTAGGAGAGTCATTATACCCAAGTCCTATAAGACCCATCATCATTTACTCTATATCCATTGGCATCGAAACTTTCTTCTATTCTAAGTTGCTGCCATGAAAGCGGTAAAGGATACGGCTGTTCCCCAGCTATACTTACACATCCTAGTTCAGTCGAATCTTCTATAATCCAATTCGATCCTGTGCCTTTTACGGTAGCTCCGCCTATACCTTCTAAAGTAAAATCCGCATAGGCTATACTAGAACCGACTGTAATGGCATTAATCCCTACCAAAGAATACCCTACAAAAGACGTAGCATCGGTTATCTCTGCTTGGGTAAGTTCATATCCGATGGAAGTACCGATAGGCCATACACTTATCTCTGTATCATCTATGCCACGCTTAATTAGTAGTGTATTTCCTGCGAACGTCCCCAAAACTTTGACTATTTCTGTTTCCCCTAAAACTAAGTAGCAGTAGTCTATCCCTAGTAGACCAGATAAATAAGTCCACGTAGCAGCATCTACACCGATGTAATTATCGGTAGTTTTTACCGCTTTAGAGATAGTACCGTTAGTTAGATAAGCTCTTTTCACAGAAGGTTCGCTTGCATCTTTAGTTGTAACCTATTCAAGTTATTCATGCTTGCCCTAATGAGTATGCCGTTCACAGAACTGCGTAATAGGTACTCTGTTCCATACCGATCACGCTGGCGCCTGTAATATAGGTTATTATTATTAGTATAGAGCAAGCATATATCGCTTACGGTGGAAGACCACGGACGTTTATCATCCAAAGTGCACGCTACTGAATTTACGGTAGCTGGAAGTTGGCTTGTTGCAGGGCCGGGAATAGTAGTATCATACCACCAATAGTTCCATTGGTTACTGCTCAAATAGCATACAAATGGGTGCATATTTTGGTCGAAGCAGCACCGTATGGATTCTATACTTACTCCGGGCGTAAATATATTTTTTCGTCCCGTAGCTGGGGATGACGCGAATACATTAGCCCCATCGGTATCAAATGTCCATACTTGATATTGGCTACCACCTGCGGGGTTATTTATATCCGCGCCTCCTAAACATGAGTCTGTATACTGCGTAGGATCAGACTGTACTGGCCCATTCCACGTAGCGTAGAAATCAACATCAGATAACACATTATTGGGTAGTCCCATTAATGTCTTCCCCACGCTCCACGGAATGACATCTGTAATTGCTGCCCGCTTGTTTTAGTTATAGGTGTGCTAAGGTTGCCGAACTGGTACTGGAATATTCCGTGACTATACGTTATAGTTTCCCACGTTCCGGTAGCTACTCCCGCCGGCGTAGTAAATGTATAGTCATAGTACCATGTACCTGAATTGGATATATCATTTACCCAATCTGTAAAAGACCCCGGATTATTATTAGCATTAGAAAGGACAGCAGATGTTCCTGACGGATTTCCTGTATATGGGCCTATTGCTCCTGTGTATACATCTACACTAGGTACTAATCCGTCTAGCCCACCATTAAGGGTAGGTGTCGTTACGACATTCCACATCCTGTATATACCTGTTACAGGAGAGCCATTTAAATTAAAGCTGAAACTTGTGTCGTTCGGATTTATGTAAAAATTAACTTGGTACTGCGCAGTTAATACTTCGTCTGACAACACTGTAATCGTAGTAGGATTTCCATTCGCATCTACGATTAGCGCGTGACTAAACAATCCGCCATTATAGCTAGTACCGCCGGGAAAGCAGCCTATTTCGGTAAGGTTGCCTGCTGCCTGCCCTGTAGGGAATGTGTAACTATTCTGCACCCACCAATACGCCGGATTAGGGCTAGCTGCTGCTACGTACCCGGCTCCTGTTTGATTTTGCCATCCTGACCCACCACCTGTAGTACCAGAAGACACAGAAGTAAGGTAGGAAAAAAGAGAGCCGTCGGTAACTGCCGGAGTTCCTGTACCTGTACCTACTGCTAATTGGTTAAACGTAGCTCCTGTCGTATCGAACGATCCGAAATGCGGTTGGGTATGGAAATAGCCTAAACCGGTATTTGTGATTACATTAGGAAACCAGCCTGTATCCGTTTTTAGCGAACCAGATTTTGCTTTGCGTACTTGGCAACGATAAAATCCCGCCATTTCTACGCGGGGCATTTGGCAAATCGCCTGTCCTTCTTTCGGTACTATAAGCGATTTATTTGGAACTAGAATTCGACCCATTATTGCACCGTTGCGTTGCCTACCGACATACTAGAAGCTATGTACTCATCTATACCGTAGTTGTACGATACTTCGCTTCCGTAGAGTAGTGCTTGTAGTATATATAAGTTGCTCGACATTAAGCTTGGTTCTACTACTCCAAAATTACCTTGTGAGCCAAATATCTCGCCACTGTTTATTCCGGTACTTGTACCTATATACCCATCCGTTACTGCAAAACTTCCTTGTGAGCCGAAGATATACATATAGTTTATCCCCGGATCGCTTTGTAGCATAGTCGGATCAGTTACACTCGGCTGTGTAAGCGCCCATATATTACCGAACCCAAAATTACCCCCTGCTCCCCCATCTTGGCCTGCATTCGGATTAGGTGCCATCCAATCGAACGCTTGCACTGAGTACGGTTGGCTCGTCAAGTAGAAGAACGGGCCACCTATCAGCGGCGCACCATTCCCGGCGATACTCACGCAGCCTGCGGCTGGGTACCAATTATCTAAATGTAGGACGGCATCCTCCGCAGAAAAGTACGCTTTTATTCCGCCTTCGTACTCTACCGTGGGCGCTGGGTAGTTAATTACCCATCCTAAAGAAACTGTTATTGGGCTTGTAATATCTGCGTACAGATTTACTTCTGCGGCTGGTGTTGCGTCCTGTATTTCTGCTTGTGTTACACTATAAACTACATTTGCCCCGGCAGGGAAAGCTTGCTGCGAAGTACCATCCTGTCCGCGCGATACCGCTAATCCAGTGTAGTCTACATAAACTTTTATTACTTCAAAAGCTCCCATAAACTGTATAGTAAGATACGCCCAATCTCCTATACTAAGAATTGACAGTATATAAGTTGCCAGCCCCGCGTCTACCGAGATATCTTCGGCTGTCTTGGATAGCGGAGTTTGCAGTGTGCCATTCGCTAGATACAGTCGTTTAAGCACTTAACTTATGACTGGCGCTGAAAGTATGAAATTAGGAAACTGCCCTCCGACTAGTATATTACTCGATTGAGACGTAATATCTATCGCAGGTGCGGATATTTGGTATGCATTAGTCCCCGTTTTTGTAACTGTAACTATACCACTTCCGGTTATATTTAACTGCCCTAACATCCTTTCATTTATCATATCCGCTATAGCCGCATCCCCCATCACAAACTGAACCGTCGTACCGGTAGGGAATGCTTGCGGAGTTGTGCCATCCTGACCGCGCGCAATCGAGATTGCGTTATTGAGGAAAGCTTGGGTAAGGACTATTTCATAACTTGCCGCTGTCTGAATTATTAAGTACGTGTAATCTGCGCCATTACTTAAAGCTTTTGCAAGTTTAGCCATTGTACTGTCATCCAGTACAATACTCGTTGCTATAGAAGTTAATGGTGCAGCTAAAGAACCAGCCAATCCATATAATGCTTTAAACGCCATACGGGTTATCCGGTGTAAGTGCTGGTTGCGGGTTACTATATATAAATTCCATTCTGCCTACCCACATGCCATTGTACTGTAAAATAGCTACATACCTTCCTTGCGGCTGGGTAAATAGCTGATTATCCATAACAAAAGTAAATCTCTGTCCTGTCGTTTGTTCTAACGGAGTGTAGTAGATCGGCATTGCCGAAGCAGGGATTGCGGGTGTAGGCCATGGATACGGTGAAGGATACACCGAAGGCCCAAGCATTGCCTGACCCCACTTCTTCTGTTTACGGCATACTAGAAGTTGCGTAGTCCCTACATTATTCGCCAAGGACTTTAAATTAAAGTCTTGCACTGTAAAGTACAAGAATGGATTACTTTGCGTTATTGTGGGGTATGGTAACTGCATTAAACTATCCTCACAGGCTTCATATCCTGCGATTGCACCTTACGGTTCGACCCCGCCAGTGCGCGACCGTTGAGAACAGCCCGCTCGTACTGCTGCGCGTAGACGCGTGCAAGCTCGCCGTTCGTCCATGGCTTGTTCGGTATCAGGAGCGCGTCCGCCGTCACCCCACGGGCCAGCGGAAGGCCGTAGGGCACTAGGATGCTTGTAGGGGCCATCGAGACAGACGGCAGCGGAAGCAATACGACTAGGACGCGAATTCCGCACGGCCTATCTGTTGAAGGTGTATGGCGCAAACGAATGATGTTGTTGTCGATTATATCGTAAGCTAATTGCTGCCTAAAATGGCCGTAACCTTCCCCATACCAGTACCACGGATTAGGCGAACGTGGTTCTTCTACGCCCATTATCATATGGATGCAGTATCCATCAGGCGCTTCTAGTTGGTAATCTCTAACACCTGCTTGGTATTGTATAGGTAACTCTGTCTGTAGAATCCGTGTGCGTCGGGCGAAATCGGTGTATTTTTGGCGTAGCATATCCAATGCCATAGAGTGCGGTAATTCCGGCACAATCGGCATTAAATGGCGCAGCAGCGGAGTAAGCGGTTCTAGTTCCTCAAACCCCGCGTACTCTGGACTTGCGATGCTGATATTCGGTAAAGTCATGGCGCTCTCGGATCACCCGTACCAGATTTTCCGCCATAGTAACCGCTCTGGAATTGGGCGTATCGTTTGTAGTTGACCCCTAAGCCCATGTAAAAACGCTGGTATGCGTCTTGACTCATTTGCTTAGCTGAAATGGATTCTGTGTCAATCTCATAAGCTTTAGCTAACATAAAGTCTACGAGATTATTTATGTAGTTACCGCTTACATTTAAAGTAGTATCCCAATCAGTTAAGCTATATTGGGGTATTTCGCCTTGAACTATTACGTGAACAGAAGCGCTAACACCCACCGGGCAAGGTGGGTCTACTGTGAACACTTTTGCATTATCCTTATTTACGTAATAGGAACGTACATAGTATTGCGGTGCACCGTTGACAAACGGCACATCTGGCGGCGATACATCATACTGCTCAAATGCATCTGCCATGGGCTGATCCATGCGTGTTACGCGTGGGCCGCCCACATTAGAATACACTGCTTGGATATCTGTTTCCCAGTCTATCGTCTGCAAACTTCCCGGCTGTAATGCGACTACTAGATGTTTGGGGAATGCTTCAGGGCGATAAGTACCTATCTCGGCTAGGCCAAGATTCATGTACTCCAAAAGCAAACCGCGCCCCCAGCGAGTGAAGGCGCGGTTATAGCGCTGATCGTTAAGCTGGGAGGAAACGTGCGTTACATAATCTCCGACTGTCTGCACGTCACTCACTCCTTAGTTCTTCAGCATCCTATTTTAGGTGCTCCAGTTCTGTCTGCATCTTAGCTAACTCCGACTGCAATTTTTCTACCTCAGTAGAAGTGCTAGATGTTGAGGCTACCGGATTAGGGATTACAGGCTCGAAGTTACTATCCGCAGCAAGGTAACGTTCGTATGGATAGATGTTTCCGTTCCTTTTATCCTTTAGATACACCTTACCTTCATCGTAGGTCATTGCTCACCTACTTAGAAGTTGGTTGCCTTGAACTCTGCAAGCTGCACGATAGTCGCGGCCACATTCAACCGCAGATTACCGAATCCAGCCAGAGAAGCTGTCGCCAGCGATGCCAGTGTGGCTTGCACCATATCGGGCTGCGTGCCGATATACTGTGCGGTTGCCAGCGACACGGCGCCACCAGCGGTTCCATTGACCCAAGCGGCATTAGGTGCGGAGTAGTTTGCCGACAAGACAGTAGCATCGACTGCGACTGCCGCACCCGCTGTATCTCCGATAATGACGCCCGCAGCCGTACCGAACTTGAATGTGTTGGCGCTTCCACTGTCGTTGACAGCTTCCACTTCCACGTACACACCAAGCAGCAGACACTTCGGCGGCAGCAGGATGATGTTCAGCACATCATTAGCTGCAACCGCATTTGCGTTGAAGTACGCCCGCAGTGCGTAGTCATTCTTAAAGTCGAGTGTACGACGAAGCTGCGTCAGCCACGACCCATTGTGCACAGAAGCATCCATTTCTGCGAACTTCGGATCAGTCGCGCTGAACGGATACGCCGGCCATTGTGTGCGCTGAATGGTCGAGTTAGCCGGGCCGCCGTCATAAAGCTGGTGAATCGTCATTTTAGTATTGCTCCTTGGAATGCTGTCTAGATGCTGCCCCTTACACCCCTATTACGGGGTGTAAGTGGTGGAGAAGTAGCAGTACAGATGCGCCAGAGCATCCGAGTACAGCACCTTGAAACCATACACCGAAAGACCCTGATAGTAGTTGGCCCAATCATCCTTGTCTGTAACCACACGGCTATCTTCAATCTGCGCCGCGAAAGCTGTAGCCATCTTGACACCAGCGACGATATGGAAGCAGCGGTTAGCGCCGTCCATCACCGAGGGCACATTTTGCGATTCCAGAATGGTGAAACCGGCCACCACATCAGGAATCTTGCCGTTCAAACTCGGTGTGGTATTCAGCGCAGTCGCATACGCCAGTCGCAGCTCGGAAGCCTTCAGACAGGTAATACCCGCGCTGGGCATCACGATAAAGCGGCCATCGCGCGGAGCCAGCGCCTCATCCAGCACTTGATGCACCTGACTCAGGATAAACACCACATTGGTATTTGTCACCTGAACAGGTGCACCAGTTACGCCGAGATTGATGTTCTTCGACACTAATCCAGCGGTGGCACCTTGATTGTACGACGACACGTTCGTCCACATGGACGTGAGTAACTGCGGGTCGATAGCGCGGGTTAATTCGTAGCCCGCCGACTTCAGGAATCCTGCCTTCCAACGGTCGAAGTTCTGGATTTGGCGTTCGTCGATATGGTTCATCTTAATCGAGAACGTCTTGGCGTAGTCAATGGTCATCGTGACCGGCTCGCCATCGATTGTATCGTGGATGATCTTTCCGTTCTTGTCGTAATCACGGACGATCACCTTCGGTTCACGCATGAAGGTAATCTGATCGCCACCCTTCTGCAAGTCGCCAGTATACTCGGTTGTAGAGATATCCGAATACACAGTTGTCGTGTAGAAGCGCTCCAGCAATTCCATACGGAACAGCGGAGTGATAAGCGAGTTGCTGTACTGCGGGTAGCCCGATGCGGCATTGACGGCCATGTTATAGAACTCCTGTTACGTCCTAGTTAGAACGCCACATTAGGCGTTGTAGTCCAAACGGCCTTCTTTTTCGGCCTTATCGTAGTCATCGCGGATACGCTGGTATTCTGCGTCCGAAATTTCCTTGTTGATCCATTTCTTATGTGCTTCCTTGCGCTTGCTGAATGGCAGCATTTCCGGTTTGTCATTTCCTTCCGGTACCTTACTTCCACCGGAAGGAATTGCTCCTTCATATCCTGTACTGGCCGGTTTCTTGCCGACATTGTACTTAGTCTTGAAGTCCTCGAACGCTCGCACAACCACATCGAGCTTTCTATTCTGTATGCCTAAGCGAATTGTATCCGCATAAGACATTCCAGTATACGGGTCTTCCGATTCTGCGAAAGCACGCCAATGTTGGTGGTTCACTACTTCATCGAAGTTGCCGACTTTCTCGCGGACTTTCTCCGTAAAACCTTGTCCGTCTAAAGCTTGAGTCTGTTGGGCTGTCGCTGAAACTGCGGTTTCGATTTCTTTCAGCTTACCCTTAAGACCCTTCACGCTTCCAAGTGCTTTCGGTAATACTTTGTTGAGGGTTTCCAGTACAACCTTTTCCACGAAAGCGCGGCTCTCTCCGTAATCCGCGTTCTCTTGATCTGTGAAACTCACCTGCGCCGGTTGCCAGTCCTCCGCTTCGTCGGTCGGCGCCGGAGCATGGGTACTACCCTTAGCGGCTGTCTCAAGGGCTGTCAAGCGGGCCTGAAGCGCCTCCAAATCCATTTCGAGCGATTCGGTTCGACCTTCGGCAGCACGGACGCGTCCCGCTGCCGCTTGCAGTTGGTTGAATTCTTCGCGGCTGATAGTGACAGATTCACCCTGTACCCGCGATTCCGCAGATGCGTCGTTAGGGTTCGGCGTCTCTATCGGAGTAGGCGTCGGAGTAGGTGTACCCTGCTCGGACTCAAGAGCAGTCTTACGAGCTTGCATAGATGCAGGAAGGGACATGGCTTATTCTCTGGCTAGTTCGATTAGTTTAATGATGCCCTGTAACTCAAGGGCACGGCCCTGTAATTGCTTGAAGTTATTGTCACCCGCAATAACTAACTGCTGTTTTACATCAGCTAATCTAGCCTCGAAGTACGCTCGTGCAGCCCTATTGACCGCCCCCGAGGCTAGCAGTTTCTTCATGTCAATTTCGACATTACTATCCATGCTTAATCGCTGGTTGTGAAACCAGTACGATTCTTAGCAGGTTGCGGTTTCTTGACGCCTTTAAGTCCAAAACCTACATCGACTTTACCCGGAGCATTCCCGTTAGTACGCACGGGGGCATTCTTTGGATTAGCGATAGTCTGCTTCATCGCAAGTTTTCCCGGCCTTACGTTGCTAGTTTCCGGCTTATAGCTATTGCCGAAACTAACCGTACCCTGCGCACCGGGATTATATGTCATAGCATTCGCTTTACCCGGTGTGCTACCGAAGGCACCATTGCTTTTCTTAGCCATTTTAAACTCCTGCGCCCGCTACCTGCGGTGACTGTGGGATAGGTTGTAGTTGAGGATTTGGTGCGGGAACACTTTGCGGTGGAAGCGGTACAGGATTCGACGTTCCTCGCTGCATCGCTTGTGCTTGACTACCTGCCGCATTTCCCCCTAACAGAGCCGTCAAATCTGAGATATTCGAGGCTTCGTCAGGGTCAGGGATGATCTTGTCAATCGGAAGGCCAGTATTCTGCAATACTTCGCGGAGGATGTAATCCAGCGCTGTCTTGTCGATGAAGCCGCCCTGTACGTACGGCGTGAGCAGTTGAAGAATGGATATAGTATTACTCTGCGCAAGCTCCCTTTGCAATAGGCCACTCGCGCCGCGCGCCACAATCTTTGCGTCAGCCTTAATCCCCATATCGGTTGACGTCTGCATGTTGTAGTAATACAAGGCAGAAACTATCGGCCCAATTATGTCTCGGTCGATATTTAACTGCACATTTTTTATACCTTTTGCGGCATTCCCCATCAGCATAGACAGACCACCTAATGTCCGTCCTGCACCCGCCACATCTGGATTACCCAGCACGTATGCTGGTACGCCTGATAGATCGTCCGCCATCTTGTTGAAACGGTCGAATACTCCCATTAAATCAGGAGCCACAGAATCTACATTATGGAACTTGAATGCGGGAGCACCCGTTCCTGTAATATCCGGCCCCACACGGAAAATTTTGTATGGCCTGATATCGGTCTCGTCATCATTATCCGAAAGACGATCCCCTACTACTTCTCCGATAGGGCCACTTGAATAACCCATATTCTTTACTATAGCGCGTGCTGCGCTATTACATACGCGCATTACGTCGTATGTAATATCAATAACTGATTGCCCCCAAATCGAGTTATTGACTTTTACAAAGCTTGTGCCGTATATCGGGCGCTTTCCAAGTGGATTCGGATTTAGTACAGCGCGTATTGTATACGCTCCACACACCCATACTTCTGCTTCATAGAACTTTTGCGGATCGTCCACCATTACATTGTTTTCGATAAGATACCTTCCTTCGATCTTACCATTATATATCACTATCTCAAGCTCGCGCTTCATCAACATAGTAGCGCGTCGATCTTCGAGATAGCGACGTACAGAGTCTTCTAGTTTGTGTGGTTTGTATCCTTGGCGATACTCTTTAAGGATCTGCCGAATATTCCCTTCATTGAAAGTCGGCACTCCGATTAGGTCGTGCATTTCCGCATGAGTCCATTCTTTGCCTTCGATGATGTATTCCGCTCCATTAATACTTGTCGCATTTGGGGACGGGTACAGATCGAACGGAGATATAGTCCGAACTTTTGGTACGACTTTCTGCTTTACTTCAAACTTATTACCGTCCCATTCGGGAGACGGTACATTGCATTCGATAGGCCCACGTATAAACGCCGTCGGAAAGACGGTCAAATCATCTATGAACTGCGCGTATGTATTAACCCAATCCCCTTCGGTCAACTGATCGTTGATCCGCGTATCCATACGTTTTGTCGCATCTTGCGCTTGTTTAAAGTTAATTGACTGAAGGGCAGACTTAACTTGTGTGGCTCGATCCTTCAAAGCTTCCGGTGTATTGAAACTCGGCAACTCTTGAAGCAATACATTAATAGCCTGCTCCATTAAATCTTCAGGAAGTTCCGGTTCAGGTGTCGGGTCTATTGTCCACGGCTTGTCGATATTATTCATGATAATATCAACCAACCAAGAAGCTGCCGCGCGTGCCTTCAATGCGCAGATACCGATATAGATATCGTTGTGCGGCCCAAGTAATGCTTCTTCATCCGGTAAATACTTCTGCCGTTTAGCATATAGGTTTCTGACCAAACGGTCAGTAATACCTACATTCATTTTATTCTGTTTCGCAAAGATATACTGGCGCTGAACATACGTCGCCAGATTATCTTCTAATTTTGTATTTGAAAGTTCTCCGAGTCCGAAATCATCCATTTCCGGTACATCGGTTCCTTCCAGAGTCGGATCAATGGTTGACATTCAGTGTCTCGTTTACTTGTCCTGCGGCACGTTCCGCTCGGAGTACAGTTTGCAGTCCGATGATTTGTGCGTCGAGTTCGGATTCACGCTTGTCTGCGGCATCACCGGCTCGAACAGCAGCGATTGAATAACGCACGCGGTCTGCAAGGGCTTGGGTGGCGGCTGCATCAGCGGCGCGGGCACTTGCGGTAATGTTACTCCCTGCACTACTTGCGGGGCAGGTTTGGTCGGGCACGCGCAGCCGGATAGTCCTATCGGCAACACCAGCAGCGATAGAACTAGCCACCGACACCGCAGGTTGCTGGATTGATTGTTCATATAGACTATTCGCCTCATCAAGCTGCTTCTGCAAGTTTGTCGTCTTGACTTCATTCTCCAATTGTACTTTCTGCGCCGCAAATTTATCTGCGGCTGCTTGTGCTGTAATCTTATTCTGGAGCGCTACTACTCCGGCATGGCCTTCCCTGTATCCAAGATAAGCCACTCCACACGTATACAGTACGGCGAATAGGATTCCTACTACCAGCCATACCAAGTCTTTCTTCATACGATAGGCCCAGTCCCACTATTAGTGGCTTGTTTTACTGTATGCTCAAGATTCTGCACTTGTGTAGTAAGTGCAAATATCTGATCTTTCAGTTGCCGAATTTGGTCTAATGCAGTATCTCGGGCTGCTGTGGCATCATCTGCACGTTTACGCTCTAGCTCAAGTTGTTCCTTGAGCATAGAGATTACATCTATCTGTGCATTAACACCTGCTTGAGACAGCCTTCCAGATGTGATCCACTTCCAAAGGAAAACACCAGCGCCGCCTACTAACCCTAAAATAGCTGCACCCCAGCCCTTTATCGAATCGACGGTATCGGGTGCGACTGGATTAGCCATTGAACGCTCCCTTTGCCGTCGAGTAATTTCCCGGCCATGTAAGAGGCTTAGGTTTACCGGGGCGCCAATTGCGTACGTAGCACTTCCAGCTACCATCTACATCACCTATCTGCGGTAATGGTGTGGGGTCAGCGAAGTATATTAGCCTCGCTAAAGCACACGCTAAACAATCGTTTTGTGGCAACACAAGTGCCGCATACACGGCTTCTTCTGTCGGCTCGATATTAAAAGAAGCACATAGTTCTACTGCTATTGATCGCGTCACATCCGATGTGAGCGCGCCGTGAACTCCGCCACCCTGTTCCATTTGCCAGAAGCTATGTGCTGGGCCACCTACCTGCACCCTGTCCATAAATCTCGATTCTTGCAGCCCCGTTGCCGCAAGTTGTATCCTTGCTTGGAGCGAATCAAACTTCGCATCCATATATTGCGTGAGTGTGCGGTTGATTACCCACGCACCGTAGTCGATGCCGTCCATTATGAATCCCTCTCCTATTTTTGCATCGGCCCTATCGACCGTAGGGCGTCGGCGCGCGCCCGTCAAGCCCACAGGAACGGCTTGGGGGCTTCCTTCACTTCATTGCTCACCGGCTTGTTGACGGGCTTCCCGGCGCCGTAACGCGCGTACAGGCATAGGTACTGGACTGCATCCGCGATATGGCTGTACTCGTTCTTGTCGGCTACATCCAAGACTCGACCTGCGCTGTTGCGTGTTTCCTTGTAGACGTATCCAGCCCCTAATGCTTCGCGTGTATGCGTCAAGTGGGGCGATACTAAGAAACCTTCGTCACGGCCTAAGAAATAATCGACTGCTTCTTTGCGCTTTGCAAATATATTAGTAGCCGCAGGATACGCAGTAATTCCTCGACTATGCATCATCTGGAACGAAGTAAGCTTTGTTTGCGCACTACGCCCCATTCCCGCTGGGTCGCCGCACGCAATGATCTTATAGCCATTGTACTTCTGTCGCATCAACGGAAGTACATACTGGTCAAGAAAATCCTCAAGTGATTCGTCTGTTGCGGGTAATTCGTCTAGTAACTTTATACCACGGAAATCTAGCTGACCTACGATAACAGCAGGTGTAAGTCCGTAGTCGATTCCTAGCAATACATGCGTACCGCGTACAGGTAGCAGTATTTCTTTGGCGACATGCCTGTTTTCTGTGAACTTACTAAACACAGGTTTACCCTTGCGAGTCATTCCATACTCGCCCGCAAGGTTCACACGTATATGTTCATCCCCTAACGCCAACTGACGGTCGTAGTAATCTGCACTTAAGTTACGCAGATTTTCCGCGTCAGGATTAAGTACCCACTTGTCCCCATCCCAATACACCGCAGGCGGCTGCTTGTACTTGCGCCATCCTTTCGGTGTCTCGCCCGTCTCGAATTTTGTATAGCACCAATGCGTCGTTCTAGGTGGGTTTGAGTCGCATATTACTCCGGGTTCCGACGCCCCATATAACCGCTCACCCGCATCGTTCTTAATTGTTTTTGGATATCGGTCGATACGAGAAATTAATCCTTCAATAATCTCCCACGGGATCTCCCGCGCTTCGTTTATGTACGCACCGGTTAATTCCAGTGACAGAAGCTTTGCCACGTCTTCCGGTGTATCCAGCGCCATGAAATACACTTCAAGCTCGCATACCGTTCCATCTGCCAACTTCTGCTTGAAGGTGCAGTTAATAGGCATCGAGTATACGATAGGCGCAATCTCGTTCGGTACCCACTCCTGCCACGTTTTTATTGTCGTGGTCTTAAGCTCAGGGTACGTATTACGAATAATTGCCCAGCGAGACTTGCGCCGTCCTTGTTCATCGGGCTGTTGCCTGAACGCGCGCATGAGTATGTCCATCATGCAGCCCGTCGATTTCCCGCTACCGACTGGCCCTTCGATGTATTGCACATCGAGTCCCCGATCATTATGTAACCGTATCAGGGTCGGTTCAGCATTATATACTTTTTGCTGAGTAGCCATTACAGCGGCTCCTGCAATGGAGCAATGGCTGGGTAATCTGAGTGAGGATTCTGTAAGTAATCCGGTGGCCGATCTAACTGGAACGGCGCAGTATCACTCAAGTCGAACGCCACCTTCGGCAATGCCAGCGGGTCTTTCGGTACCGGTGCTACAGGCTTATCCGGCTCCATCGTACGTGCATTAAGCTGCACCGCACCATTCCCGCCGATATTGAATGTATAGCTAACTTGTGCACCTTGGCCCAACTCCTGCACAGTCGTTCCATAGGTTTTCTTATCTTTCTTGCTAGCCATCCATCGACCATGCTCAATCATGGCCTTAGCCTTGTCTAGCTCAAACTTATTCGTCGCCTCTCGCAGCATGCGCTGCCCTTCGACCACGTAACCTTCGGAGGACAGTATCTCTGCTTCTTCGATAGCTGTTTCATGCCCTTCATTCTCTATCCATACATGCAGGGCTGTTAAAGGAAGATTTAGTTCTTCAGCTACTTCCAGTAATGTCGCACCTTTAAATAGCCGTTCTTTTATGGGTACCAGTCCCACTTCATTCAAGAACGCAAAAGGATTCCCCACACCACGATACCGCGCGATCCGTGCACGGTTCTGTATGGAGTCTCTGAAAGTAGATGGTAGGTTGGTTGCGGGTTCCATTAACTATCCACGTTCACACCCACATTGAATTGCGTTATCGGTTTACTAACTGCGTACGTACCGGGCGCATTCACGACGATTTCACGTTTCTGGTCGCCCAAGAATGCGATGCTTCCCGTTTCGTCGGGTACAGGATAATACGCCGTACCAATCTTTCGCAACAGGGTAAGCTGCCCCAAATACGGAGTTCCATAGGTGGTGGGCGCATCTGTAGAATATACCGAGATAGCTACTGTCGCTCCTGCGGCTACTACGATATCTGTGGTTTGGCCTGCGGCTGTGGTCGGGGCAAGTGCAGTTGTCTGAGCCATTTCCTTGTGTCTCCTGTTGAAGTAGGCGCAGTAGGGTTCACTACAATGCCTAGCCGAATACGCATAGTTTAGGCGGTTACCTGAATTTTTCAAGGGCCGAAAAATTTTTACGGTGGCATATATTTTGTAAGTAATATTTGAAGTATGCGCGAATCTGAGTGGGCCAAAGGGTGTCTGATATGAAGGTGACAGGGTGTGCCGCGCGCACAACGATGGGGTCGAATTTGGCTGAGTCCGCATGGGGGTATCCTACTTGGCATGCATTATTAATTGTGCGCTGCGCAGCGGTTTGGCGAATTAATTTGACAGCGCACATAATTCGCAGTATGGTTTAGCTGCCCTGAAACGGGGCCGCGACTAAACCGTTATTTCACAATGTGAGGTTAATATGAACGCGATACATAATGCGCGCGGCGTTGGTCGCCGCATCCGTTTCAACCGTGCATACAAGCGCAGCGAAATGGCCTTGTTTAACCGCCGTGACGGGATGCAGAAAGCACATGCGGAATATATCCGCATCTGCGGATTCTTGGCGCAATACCATCTGGCGCAACCGGGCCGCGTAGTTTCTTCCCCGCTGTACCCGAGCGAGGATTAGCAGCCATGGCACTAGAACAAAGCGATCTGGACGCTATCGGTCAGATGATCGAGGCTCACATGGTCAAGGAAGTGAAATAGATTGCACCGCGCAAGCACTGGCGGCGCCGTATCTGCGGAGTGTGCATTGTCGCGGTAGTGAGCTACGGTGTCCGCTACATCGAGGACAGCGCCACGCTTCACGGTTTGATCTATACCTTTGAAGCCGCTATTTCGGGCTTCATTGAATGGTCATTCACACAAGCACGCGAACTGTAATACCCGGCAATTAGTAAACTGCAATGTTTAGGGCCGTGAGGATGCATCCTCACGGCCCTTTTTGTTGCCTATCTGGCCTAATTAGTAAACTGGCACAAACGGGTATCTAATAATATACTGCGCAGTTTACTTAGCTGTTTAACGATAAACTAATAAGTCACAAGCTGTATTAATTGGTTAACTGAGATAATCAGGGATAAAGGAAACACGGTTAATAGAAACACCGCACACAATAATCGGATTTAGCTAATGAAATCATTATATAGATAATCGAATTAGATAATACACACTAATACGAAACATGGAAACAAAACAAAATCAGGCTGATAATGTGAGGCTAATACTGTACCGTGTCTAAGTCAGTTACAAAAAATCTGGTAAAACATATAATGAACTTGTTTCCAGCGAAGCGGACATTATATGTTGGGAAGGCGCTGTTATTAAATAATCGTTAAATTCCGCACATGGCGCGGTTAAATGCAGGTTAAAAACTCCAGTGTGCGTAGCTGTTTCTTTACTGTACTCAAAATGGAAACACGTAGGATTCCAAGTGTGGCGCGGCCCGTACAGTTATTTGTTTCGTGTTTCCATAAAAAAAAATAGCAATCATCTATGGTGTTAGCGATTACACACCACCACGTCCCAGCTACCCGTGAGACTCGTTTCGTTTCTGATTTAGTGTGTCCGTCTCTGTTTCTTGTTTCGTTCCAGTGTGACTTAACATTTGCGCCAGCGAGTCAGTGTGTAATCGCTAACACCCTAGAAAGCGGCTCTGTATATGTCCCCAGCGAAACAGGTTACAAAACTCGCTAAGTTATTGATTTTAAATGTTTCTTTTTAGCTGAACCTGACCTGAATTTCGCCATACGCGAGCGTACATTAGTGTTTCTTAAATTCTTGTTAGTGTGTCTCTTAACGTTGCCTTGTTTCGCCCTAGTGCGGTTTCCCGCGTTGCTTGCCAGTGCGTTGCGGCGAGGCGCAAGCCGTGGTATAGTGCGCAGCACCTTCACCAACAAAGCGAGGTTTCTATATGCGCAAGATCGAACGTGAAATGCTGGTCGCCATCAAGCGCGGCAAGAACTGGGAAAGCGGTAACACGGAAGTCCGCCACTACAAAGGCACCGATAGCGCCACGGGAATCAATACAACGGAAGTGCTGTTGCACGGCAATACCATCGCCAGCCATACGGACGGATACGATTGGTATTACAACCTTTGCGGCTGGAATACCCCGACCACGCGCAGCCGTATCAGTAGCATCATGCGAGAGTTTGAAGACCCTTATTTGTGCTGCGGAGTCGGCACGAAGCTGGGGCAACCGGAAGTCAGGTTCCTGCATGGCGATCCGGTGCGCGTGGAGTCTAGCGGTTGGTTTAGCGTGAAGGCATACCAGCGCGTTGAAGTCGAACAAGACAGCGACTTGCCATCGCAAAATTGATCTGACATAATCGGCGCCGCAGGCAATCCACCGCCTGCGGCGCTTTCGTTTCCGCGTTTCACTGAGCCGCTACGCGGCAAGGATAAAATCATGGCTACTCTTTCGTTCGACTTCCGCGCGGCGAGTGATCCCGCGCTAGCCTTGCGTATCGCAAACCTGATAACGCAAGACATAGAGAAACTGGAGCGTGCGCTGTTCGGCACGTCTACTAATTGGCAGCGCATGGAGAAACCGTTTAAGGCGCACTATGCGGTGGCGCTGGTCAATCGCATGGGCACGGACGAACATGCGCAAGCGCTGGACACACTGCCAGAGTATGAAAGGAACGCGGCGAACTACCGCAGCGATTCGCGGCGCCGTGGCCGTCCGTTGACCACATACACACACAAAACCGAGGATAACACCATGCCGGTACAAGTCACCCAAAAGCGGGACGTGCCCGCGCCGCAAACCGAGGCAGATAATCCACTGGACGCGCTGGACAATGACGTGCGCGAGGCGGTGGAGTACGAAGCGCGGAACGTAGCGGAAGCTTTGCGCGCAGCCATGGCGCAAAAGCAAGCCGCGCAACCGAAGCAAGCCGCGCAACCGAAGCAAGCCGCGCAACCGAAGCAAGCCGCGCAACCGAAGCAAGCACCAAATAACGAAACACTGGTACAGCGTGCCGCGCGTGAACTGGCCGAAGCGTTGCAGGCCGAACAGAAGCAAGACGATACGCCGCCGATGAATGAGGATCGTATCCGCGAGATTGCGCGTGAGGAAGACGCGAAGCTGGCCGAACGTATCAAGCCGGTGACAACCGTGCGCGTGGAGCATGTGCGAGCGGACGTGACCGAAACGCGGGACATGGGATTGCAGCACAAGCAATTCCCTACACTCTTGAAACTGTGCCAGCTTCGCAACGCGGACGGTTTCCAGTATCCCGTATGGTTACCCGGCCCGGCAGGCAGTGGCAAGACCACGGCGGCGCGGAACGTAGCCAAAGCACTGGAATTGCCGTTCCTGTTTACTGGCGCAGTCGATCAACCATACAGCTTGCTGGGTTTCCGTGACGCTGGCGGTAACTACGCGCGCACAAGCTTCCGCGAGGCGTTCGAGAACGGCGGCGTGTTTCTGTGGGATGAAGTGGACGCGAGTAATCCGAACGCGCTTACCGTGTTTAACGCGGCGCTGGAAAATGGCGTGTGTGCATTTCCTGACGGTAATGTCGTGCGGCATAAAGACTGCATCATCATCGCGGCGGCTAATACGTACGGCCATGGTGCCACGCATGAATATGTGGGCCGTAACAAACTGGACGCGGCTACCGTTGACCGGTTCATCATGTTGGACTGGTCGTACGACGAAGCGTTGGAGCGTGCGTTGGCGATGGACGATGAATTCACGACGTACGTGCAGAACGTGCGCAAGGCCGTAGCTCGCGCGGGTATCAAGCACGTGGTGTCGCCGCGCGCGTCGATCCGTGGTGGCGAAATGCTGGCGGAAGGTTTTGACCGCGACTTTGTTATCGCCAGCGTGGTGCGCAAAGGTTTGCCGGACGATAGCTGGCGCCAAGTGAGCGCTGGACGGTAGTTTGACAAGGCGCATGGACGCGCCATATAATCCGAGTATCAGCATAGGGTGCCATCATGCAAAACACATTTAAAATTTACGATTCAGTGAGCGAATTCTGTGGCGCAGATATTGCGCCTATAGATGACGTATTTAACCGAGTGGGGCACGGTTGGGCGGGCTACCGTGATTTTGCGCAGTCGCGCGAGTATTTCCTAGCAGGCGCTAGTGAGGCGGAAACGAAACCGGCGCGCGACTTGCTGAACGCGATAGACGTGGAAGTGCACGGCCACAAGGGCGACGTATGGGCGCCTAGCGTACAGGGTGCGTTCCCGTGCGTACATGATTGGTTGATCGGTTCACCGACTGCGATGCGCAGCAAAGTGCAGGAAGAAACCGAGTGTGCACCGGTTCGCGTAGTGCTGAATATCACAGTCGCGCAAGGCGTGAATCAGCACACAATCGCGCATCGTGCGGCAGCGGCAACGGCTTTCGCCATGAAGCTGTCAGAGCATAGGCCGGTGGAATTGTGGGCAGCAGTAGCCGTGCGAAACGATGACAACATGACCGACTGTGGATTCAGGGTAAAGCTTGATATGCCGATCAATCTGTCGCAAGTCATGGCGGCGTTTAACCCGAGCGTATGCCGTAGGTTGGCGATAGCTTATTGCCACACGTTCTCGGGGGGCACTTCAAATCAATTTAGCTATTCGTTCAATTGCGGGGGCGCGAGTCCGTACGAAGACCGCGATAAGTTCGTGCGGAACATGCGCGCGGCGCTAAAGCTTGGTGAGGACGATATCGTGCTGGACGCTGGTATCTTGAGCGACGTACAACAGATCGACCGCAATCCGGTGCAGTGGGTTAAGGATATGCTCGCAAAGTATGGCGAGCAGACAGACGATTGACAAACAAGGTAGAGCTAAGTATACTTAGCTCTACCTTAACCGAGGACAGAGCTATGCGCGCAATCCTAATTAATCCGGTTACGCAAACCGTGGAACCCGGTAACGTACGACGGCAATTGGAAGTCCATCGCGCCCATGATTCACGCGGCAAGTGGACTGTTCGATATTGTCCGTGTAGGCGAGTCCACGGATATGTACGTGGACGATGAAGGGCTGCTGATTCACCCGAATCCGAACGGCTATTTCATGTGGGCCGACCCGGCGAATTTCCGTGGCCGCGTGCCGCTGGCCGGGTGCGCGTTGCTGCTGCTGGGGCATGACAGCGAAGGCGACGCCTGCGACGTGGATGTTACCCCGCAATGGGTACGCGAGCGAGTCATCTGGTCTACGCTCGGCCGAACCAATTAATTCACGTACATAGCGCGGCCATGGATGGCTGCACGGAGAATAAACCATGGCAAGCACGAAACTGCGCACCACGATGGGCGTCGAACTGACGTTTTTGTCACCTGCAATGCAGGTTGTCATTGACAGCCTCAATCCGACGTACGACAAGAATCCTGACCAGTTTCTCAGCGAGAATACGCAGAGCGGCATTTGCCGCGCGTACGTCGAACCGATGCGCGAGGCGCTGGTAAAAGCAAAGCAGCCGGTGAAGGATGTTCACGTCGATCCCGGCTGTCTGGAAGTGCCGACGATGCCTTACAAGACGCGAAACATGCTGCAACGCGCAATCTCGCGCGTGTGGAAGTGTGCGCATAGTATCGGCATGGTGTCCACGTTGCCTAGCTTCTACGGCGGTGGCGCGCATATCCATACCGGAAGGATAGGCGAGACGGGAAAGGAAATTGACGAATACACGGGACGCATGTTTGTCTTTGCGAACCGCAATCCATGGCTGACATGGGCATTTGTCGGCCTGACCGATGGCACCGACGGCAACGCAACCAACGCGGCGCCGCTTCCTCTAGAACATTTCAGTATACTGCACCGTGACCGAGACTACTGGCAGGATAGGGTAAACCGCTATCGGGAAAAAATAATTAATTACACGCGCTCACTGCACAGTGACAAATGGCATTTTGCCGATGGATGGATTAAGCGCCATATCCAAAACAGTACCAGAGAGTACATGCAAGCGCGTTTAGGATTGAAGCGCTACAACGCCGATGCCGGTATACCCGTGGAATCGTTCAGGGGTAATTGCGGAAAGTCGCACATGCTTCGCGAGACGAGCTACGGCAAGAAAGGCACGATAGAATTCCGCGCGTTTGAAATGCCGGAAGACAAGCAAACGCTATTCAAATATATCGACCTAGTGGACAAAATCGTGGCGCATGTCGCCGCGCAAGACTACAAGACGGTAGCCGTGGATAGCCTGCTGACCGAAGCGCAGACAAACGCGCTCACTTGGCGCCAGCGCCGGGACGGTTTCGTGCGTATGCTGGAAGCCATCGGCGCCGACCCTGCCGACTACAAGGCCGAGCGCGTGCAGATCGCGCTTAAGCTGCGGCTGGCAGCGGCGAAGCGCCGCGAGCAGGAAAAGGCTATCCGCGAGCGCGCCGAGCGTTTTGAAGCGATGCGCCGCGCCGAACTGGCGGCGATGCAGGCCCGCATGGATGAAGCAGCGAGCGGCACGAGCGAGGCATTGCGCAATGGCATCGTCGGCCAGTACGACATGGCGGCGTGATCCGGGCTTGACTTTGTAGCGTTTGCTACTATATCATGCTCAGCACCACGACAGTTTGCAGCACCGCACGGCAAGGTTTGCCGTAACTAAACGAGAGGGTACAGAAATGACTGCACAAGTGAAGGTTGTCCACATCGAGGCCACGACACCGATTGACGCGATCAAGGAAATCAAGGCGAAGCTGGGCTACCAAGTTCCGAACCATATCCTGCTGCAAATGCTGGCCGAAATGGCTGGCCGCAGTGAAGCCAGAGCGAAAGCGAAGGCCGTAGGTTTCGATATGGAAGCCGAGGCGGATCGTATCGCGGCACTTCCGAAGGAACAGCGCGCCGCCGCGACGCGCGAGGCCACCATCAGGCTCGGGCAGGCCGCAGGTTTGACCGCTGAGGAATCGGCGGAGCATGCCGCTGCCGCGAACGAACGCATGGCAGGTCTGCTCAAGGCGCTGGGTATGCCGGTGCCGGACTGGCTCGTGGCCGATACGAACGAAGCGAAGAGGGATGACAAGCCGAGTGGGTCAAGCGACAACAAGACGCGCGACGAGTTTTTCGGTTCCCTCGAAAAGATCCACAGGGCCGGGTACGACATGAGCGCGTTGCAGCATATCCGCTGGTTCCACGAGCATCAGGAAAACCTGACCGAAGCATTGGCAGCGTTGGGCGAAATCGCCATCGACAACAAGCACAAGCCGAGTGCACAGCTTGCGCTGGAAATCTCGTCGTACATCTTGAAGACCAACGAATTCGTGTACTCGGTCTTCAAGCAAGCGGAAGTCGATCCGCACACGCTGGGCTTCAAGACCCAAGCCGAATGGGATATCAGCTTGGTGGCTATCGACAAAGCGCGCAAGTTTTTGCAGAAGATTTGCAACGGGTAATTAATCTAGGCCAGCACGGCAGCGTACGCTGCCGTGCTGCGGAGTGTGTGATGCGCGGATATAATGCTCCTGTTACTATCGACGGCCAACGATTCCCAACAATTAAATGGGCGTATGCACTTGCGATAAGTAAAGGCTACAAAGGTAGCAAGGCATTGTTCTACAGCCGGATACTCAAGGCCAATTACGAAACGACATGGGAGCATTTGCTTTCACCGCCAGATAGTTTCTACAAGGCGATAGGTGCAAAGGGTAGCGTAATTAGGGATAGCAAGCGTACGAAAGCAAAGGACGAAATGCGAGAATTAATGGCAGAACTGGATCGCCGCAAGGCAGAGATAGCTGCGAGAGAGTAACTAAATGGCCGTACTCGATATGTGGGTGTACGATAATCCTGATACGATGTGTCGGGAATTATTCAAGCACGGCCATTTAGTTATCCATTTCCCTGAGGAAGCGTTTGACAGTAACGGACGCTGGTACCCGCGAGGCGAGAATTGGCCGGTACAGGAAATGTACTGGCGCGATATGATGCGGCTGGGAAAACTAAATCCCGGCGCCGAGTACGGCGACAGAATACACAAACCATTTGACCCACTTGCAACCGAACTGTGGAGTAATTCATGAACATTTGGGAAGTAAATAAAATCGGCATGCGCTGGGCGCTTCGCCGCAAGAGTCGCCGTACACAGGATGGGGTCGAGTATGCCCATTACAGGGAGTACGACGGCCAGATACGCAAATGGTGGACAAAACGCGGCGCGCAGAAACAGGCCGACAGGCTTAACTTCTACGGCAGGCGCCTGCCATGAAATGCGGTATACTGTTCCGCATCGACGCTATTATCGGAGCGCAGAATAAAGGATAAGCGTATGAAATTTGTTATCATCGACACATGGGGTTTGTTGGGCAAACTACCGTTTACTACGGTAGAAGCCGCGCAAGCTTACAGGAAAGCGCTCAACCAAAAGCATAACTGCATTGCCCGATTTTGGGTTAGGAGTTTGCCGTGATTAAAGTCGAGTCAGGTATTGCCATCACGCCAGCGCATCCCGCTAATCCGAACCGTATAACGCCAGCGCTGCGGAATTTAATCGAGCGCTATGCCGAAGCGTACAAACGTGTGTACGGTATCAGGCCCGAAGTGAAGTGGGAAAATCCGTGGTTTAAGATAGCCGGTAGCAGTGCGCGCGTTTCGCGCAGCCGCTTGCTGGAACTGACTAGGCAATTAGAATACAGGATAGGGTAATGTGGGGCGTCTACGAGCAGCAGATAGGTGAAGGTGAATTAACTTTCATCGAGCGCCACGTTATACCAATGCAAGGCAAACCACATATCAAATACATTACGTGCTGGTGCAAGCCGCAGCGCGATGTAGAAGACCCGATGGTTGTAGTACACAACGAGGAAAACTAAATGAGCGATTGGAACTTTGATCCACCGTCGCCGCGCAAATACCGTTTCAGTGTTGGCGAAATAGCTATCATTAAACACAACGGCCTGCCATGCGAAATAACGCATGTCGGCGGCGTTTTCTGTCACTACTGCCAGTGTTGCCACGACTACCGTGTGAAGCTGTGCACTGGCGGCGATTTCCTGTACGACGATCCAGACTTGAAAAAGCTGGAGCCGCCAGCAGACGACCTGACCGAAACAACGTCCGAAGATTTGGAGGCAACGGTATGACTTTCAAACGCGAAGAAAGGTATATCGTGCTGAAGCGTACCGACGTAAACAAGTACGTGCCGCCATGGCTGGCCCGGATGCTGGACGATATCGCATACATTATTTACGAGGGCAGGCTAAAGGACGGTCGATCCCCGGAACTTAATTCTGCGGTGGTCGAAGCCGACTGGCCCGAGTACGAACCCGTGTGGGCGATGATTCAGCGGCGTGTGGAAGCGGAACAATTAAAGGAAGACGGTTCACCGCAAGGTGGATTCCAGTACACGGGATCGTACGAAGGCAGCATGTCTATCTCGGCGCAGCCGCAGAATCTACCGTTCGACGCCGACGAGCCGTACAGGATCATGGCGCAGCTAACCGGCTTGGGCAGCGAGGATTAATTCATGGGCTACCGTACAGTAGACGAACAGGATGGCGAGGCGTTCGCGCTGGCGCACCGGTTAGCTAAGGCCATGTGGACGCGAGTGCGCCGCGAGTTCGGTATCAAGGATACGTACCGGGTAGTGTTGACGGCCTGCAATCCAGAGACGCTGGCTAATCTCCGCGCACCAGTCAGCCATGTGCTACCGCAGCGCGACAAGCCGGACATGGTAATCTTGAGGGTAAGTAAGGCTGAGATTGTACATTCAGCTTTCGGTACCGAAACACTGCCCCGCGAGTTCGCCAACGTGGTATGCAAGATCAAGCCGGAGCTAGGCGATCCGTACCGCTGCGACGATGGATGGCAGAAAGTTGTAAAAAAGTTGGGCGGAAGTATTGACATGCAGTTTGCTTTAGGTTGAAATAGACATACCTACCGGGCAGCGTCTAGGCCCATCCACCACGAGAGGTAATTCAAATGTCCCACGTACAGTTTTTGATCGAAGATGGTATCGCCATCCCGAAGCGCGAAGTGCAGTTTGAGCCGCGTGGTTCGCAGTACCCGCTTGCCGATATGCAGCCGGGTCAGAGCTTCCGGGTGCCGATTGTCGGCAGCACCGATGCCAAGGACAAGGACGGCAATCCGCTTACCGTCGCGGAAGACGCGAAGAAGAAGGCAGCGCAGAAGCAGTCTTATTTCTCGGCACTCGGCAAGCGTATCGGTGTGCGTGTTGTCACGCGTTACTTTGCGGAAGACAGCGAGTACGGCCCGCATCTGCGCGTGTGGCACGACGGCGCACGCACCGAGGCCGATGACGCCGACGAGCAGCCGCAGAACAGCGGCAGCGATATCGAACTGGACTAATTCAGTCCCGAGCAAGCCCGGATTACTCCGGGCTTGCTTTTGCGTGTGTTTGTAGTATTATCTACTTTCTCCTTGCGCAAGGCCGCGCGTCACTCTAAGGTGTGCCCATGATTGAAGAAACGCCCCAAACCAACGCACCCACCGCCGACGCAGCGCAGGTGTCGCCTACGCCTCTTAGCCCGACCGATGTGGTGGAACCCGGCAGCGGTGCGCCGCCTGTGCGTACGATCCCGGTGCATAGCGCCGTGGCCGCGCACGGTGTCTTGTCCGTCATCGAGTCGGAACTGGAAAAGGAATTCGCAAAGGGTCAGTCACATTTCCTGACTTGGATCAAGACCAAGGTAAACGAAATCAAGCTGCACCTAAAGGTGTAATTAGGTGACAGCGTTGTACGGTGTATGCTACGGTACCGTAGCATACACCAAGTAAATTATTTTGGCGTGCGTAGATTAGTCACGGCGGTACAAGCTGGACTCCCCTGCTAGCGCTAAACCATAAAACGTAGACGCCTCTACGCACGCCAAAATAATTTAATCGGGGCTATCACGCGAAAAATTTATGCCGCGCAAAGAACCGCGTAACTACGCAGCAGAATACGCAGACTACCACGGTAAGCCGAAACAGGTAGAAAACCGTAATCAGCGTAATAAAGCCGTCCGAAAACTTAATCGTGAGGGAAAGTCCCGCCACGATGGCAAGGAAGTAGACCACAAACGCGGATCGCGTAATGGTTCCAAGCTGTCAAACGCGGAGAGCAATCTACGCGTAGTAAAGAAAGACACGAACAGGAAGAAACGATGACTACTAAAATCCGCGTGGAAATGGTGGAGTCGGCTGGATATCCGGTTACAGTGCACACTGTTACACCGGGCGGAAATCCTGTTGCGGTGCATGAAGGAACGATGCACAAGAAAGGCGATTCGGTGGAAGTTTGGGTACACCAGAATCAAGACGTGGTAGTCGGTGAATTAAAGACGAGCGCCGCGTAATGTCGGGTAATTTTACGGACGGCATTCTGGACATGGAAGTGCGCGTGCAGCTACAACGCGCGCAGCAGGGTTATGGAGTACAGATTGCGCAGCTAAACGCAGACGGTACTACGACTGTCTTGGGCGTTTTGTCTGGTAACGGAGATATGAATTACATAGGGGAGTGGTTAAAGCAAGGAATGACGCTGCAAATCACACGCGTAACCGTCGCAGGCGTGCCTATTCCGCCGTGGTACGATATTCAGATGGGCATACCTGATTCCATCGACGGAGCGTAAAGTACAACCTACTACAGCAAGGAGTGTTGCCATGTGCTACGCTATTTTGAAAGTACGTTATCGTTCTGCAACGGAACGTAACGCGTTCACGGAAGTCGAATTGGAACGCGATCTGGAATCCAAGATCGAAGAATTAAAGGCTAGGCCGGAAGTTGCCAGTGTGACCGTCTTCAAAGGCGTCGAAACACACAGCCTCGTACAGGAATGGAGGACTGTCATACATGAATAACTTTTTCAAACTCATACTTCGCCTGACGATTAAATCGCCGGACGGAAAAGACGTGTGCATGGAAACGAGCCGCACGCTAGCGTTCCAGCCGCTTGACGGCATGACGATCCTGCTCCCGTTGGTCGATGAGACGCGGGATGATTTGGACGCTGAACTGCCCGTGACGCTCGGCCCACCCGTCTACAGCTACCTTGAGTCATCGTTTATCGAGTGTCAGGAAGACGAAGACGTATGCACGTACGTACGGGATGGGATGCCGCTATCTGACGCTATGAAATACAATGTAGCTTTTTACGAAGCCTACGGCTTCAAGCGAGTTCGACTGTGAGTGAAGTTATCCGCAACCCAAAGCACATCCCGCTTATTCAGCGGCCAGATAGCGTGACTCAGCTTTCGATCCACGAATGGTATGGGCACAACAACCAGTTGGAAACTCCGCTTTATTCCATAGCCCTGTCGCCAGCCGGAGAAGGTGCTGTAGTTGTAGACGGTATGCTGCCGGATGTACTGGCGCGAGCCGCGTTCCGTATACTTAATTCGGTGAAAGATTTTGTGCCGGAGGAAGTCATGCTCAGATTAGCTACCGAAGAATTGGAGGGTTTCTAATGCTTGACTACAAAAACGATTTTGAGCATTTTACTTTCCTAGCCAAGCATGTCAACGACAAAACAAAGACTTCGGGCACCCGCATGGGATGGTCGGAAGCGTTGAACGGAGTTCGCGCGTTGCAGGAAGGATGTTTTCTTCTGTCGAAGAACGCAGGCTGGCATAAGGATGACCCTACGCACCCACTGGTATTCGCCACCAAACTAGCATTAATTCACAGCGAAGTGAGCGAAGCGCTGGAAGGATTCCGTAAGAACCTGATGGACGATCATCTTAAAGATCGTAAAGCAGTCGAAGTAGAATTAGCCGACGCAGTTATCCGTATCATGGATTTAGCCGGAGCGCTGAATCTCGATTTAGGCGGTGCTATCGTAGAGAAGCTAGCGTATAACCAAATACGCGCAGATCATAAACCGGAAGCACGCGCAGAAACGAACGGAAAGAAATTTTGAGGCACTTATGAAAGCACGTTTGGCGTTACTCGCGTTGTACCCGCTGCTTGTTATCGGATTAGTGTATACTGCCGTAAGGTTTTTAACGTGCGTGATCGGCAATCCTAGCAAGGCGTGGCACATTGCGCTGATGATCGACGAAACGTGCAATGTGGACGCTAACGGTCGCGTAAACGAGACTATTTCCGCAAGGGCAGCAAAAGCGAATAATGCTGGACGTAAGTGGGGCTGTGTGTTGTGTAAATTGCTTAACGCTATCCAAGCTAATCACTGTCAGATAGCTTTGAGTAACGATGTATCGGGCAAGTAAGGATGTTCATGGCACAAGGAAACCGTGTGTAAACGGAACCAACGGTGGGTCTGTGAGCCTTCGGGCGTACCTCCACTGTACTGACACCGGATGTTGGCAACATAAATAGCCCTAGCGCCATGGTAGGCGCTTGACATTACGCGCAGATGGCGAAATGGTAGACGCTCCGCAAGGTAAAGCAGGTATCCTAGCGCTGGGGCTGCTTTGTGTAGGTTCGAGTCCTACTCTGCGCACCACATTTGAGGGTAGTAAAATGTCTTTCGGAATAACACAAACCCTTTCGCTCGATATTTGCGAAAATGCAGAAGATGCAGTTAGAAAAGGGTACAAGTACAAGTCGCCGGAATACAAGCCCATTAACATTAGTAAAGTTGTAGTTGTGAAGAATGGCACTGAAGGCGGCAATTCGACTGTAGACCTGATTCTTGAAGACGCGTCAGGCCAAAAGTTCGTGACAATGATTACTGGAAAGTTGCTTAGCGCAATTCCTGTTTAGCGGTATAGGGCCGTAGCCAAGCGGTAAGGCAGCAGGTTTTGATCCTGCCATACGTAGGTTCGATTCCTACCGGCCCCACCAAAGTTTAGCGCGTGTGATGGAACTGGTAGACGTAACGGACTTAAAATCCGTCGCCGTAAGGCATGTGGGTTCGACTCCCACCACGCGCACCATGCGGGTGTAGTTCAATGGTAGAATCTCGTCCTTCCAAGTCGATGACACGGGTTCGATTCCCGTTACCCGCTCCAATTAATTCGCTGGTATAGCTCAGTTGGTAGAGCAATTGCCTTGTAAGCAATAGGTCGTGGGTTCGATTCCTACTACCAGCACCAGTTTACCGCTTGTAGCTCAATTGGATAGAGCAGTGTCGTTCTAAGTCAATGGTTGCAGGTTCGAGTCCTGCCAAGCGGGCCGATCCGGGCGTATAGCTTAATGGTAGAGCAGGAGACTCATAATCTCTCGGTCATAGGTTCGATCCCTATTGCGCCCACCAATCAAGGGCCGCTAGCTCAATTGGCAGAGCACCGGACTTTTAATCCGGCGGTTATGGGTTCGATTCCCATGCGACCCACCAACCAGACAGTCAAGGTGGACTATGAAACCCAAACTCAGATTCAAGCGTGGCTGGTGGACTTGCCGGTCGGTGCTGAAAGAAAAAGGATTAAAAGGAGTTATATGCATAGGGGAAGGACGTGAACCCCGTAGCGCATTCAATGATTGGGCGCGCAAATACAATTGGTACAGGCGTGGTTGTCCGGGTATGCCCCGGTGGAGACGAAAATGAAGCGTATGACGATGGCGCAGTACGAGAAGTCAGGGATGGACAAAAAGGCAGACAAGAAGGAACTGGCCGCGATCAATGCAAAGCGCGCGAAAGCTGCCAAGAAAACCACATCCAAGAAACGGAGCAAGTAAATGGCTAAGGGAATGGGATTCAAGGCAGCGCAGAAGTCCATCGCCAAGCGCGAAGGCGTCCCGATGAAAGACGCCGGAGCTATTCTCGCAAGCGCGGCCCGCAAGGCTTCGCCTGCTGCGAAGAAAGCTAATCCGAACCTTAAGAAAGTCAAAGGTAAGGCCAAGTAATGCATAAAACACGGTGGTATGGCGGGAGCTTTTGCCCCGCCTTTGTAAAGTATTGCCTGTGCCTTACACCTGAGCAGTACGAACAAGAATGCAAAAAGCTGAACATGCGTTTTCCGCGTGACTTTTTGACTAGAGGTTGTACCGGAACTACGCATTTTTGGGATGGTGACGACGGTACCACAGTAGCCATCGTCTGCATTGACTTGGATAAAGAGCGTAATATAAACGAGTTAAAAGCGTTGATTGTGCATGAAGCGGTGCACGTATTCCAAGAAATGATGCTACAGCAACGCGAAGAAAACCCCGGTAAAGAAATTCAAGCGTTTCACATCCAACGCATAAGCTTGGACTTAATGACTGAATTGGACGATTATCTCAAGGAGCATCCTCATGCCCATCCTGACTACAGCAAACAACGTAAAAAAAGGCGTAATGTGGTGCGAGGACGCAGATGAAGTAACTCAAAAGGGTTTGGACGAACTGCATGCAGAGTGGGATACAATCCTGCCTGTCAGCGAAATCATGCGTGTAGGTGGGCTGGGGAATGGATTACTTGCGCTGGGGGCTCCGTTACCACGATACAAACGGCAAGCAGAAGCCGTAGAGATTAGGTATTTGCGCCGTCTGTACGACGAAGCCGCAGATATAGTAGAACGACATGGGTTTACGATGATGCGGAATCCGCAATGGATAGGTAATCCAGCACGAGCCGTTACATGCATTGCACACGCAAAGATTTGGATGGATGTAAAACTGGAAACATCCGATGCTGGTACGGAACAGCTTGCGCAAGGAATGGCGTTTATTTACGGAGCTAATAAAGAACTGACACTCCGTACAGTAATGGGTACGCGCTGCATCGCTACAGGGCAGCGTCTACTTGAAGGCGAAGAACACTCACAATCCACAATCCATAGACTCCGCAAATACCTAGAGGTAGAATTAGCCAATGTCTGAACATAAAGTCAATACCACACGGTACTGGAAGCGTACCGAGCCGGATAATTCGGTGGTGTATTTTCTCACCGAGTCGAACGCCAGCCATGCCCGCGCCGAAGGCGATGGCCGATCCGA